>Ga0315915_1003341_pt1 | contig 20373 bp, 14 predicted proteins | sample MpolbnodulesMG_FD_207738 | JGI IMG/M metagenome (GOLD analysis project Ga0315915, IMG submission 207738) | Medicago polymorpha root nodule microbial communities from Los Angeles, California, United States - branched nodules | ecosystem: Host-associated > Plants > Roots > Nodule | place: USA... | reverse complement strand
CCAAGAGACTCAATCCTAATAGTGTTTCCCAAGGTGAATCAACCCTCAAACCCTAGTGTTTGTTGCCAAGAGACAAACTCTATACAAACCCTAGTTTTGTTGTTGCCTTTCTAAACCCTTGTTTCAGTCCCCTCTATCTCCAGGTTTACACTGATACAATGTCTATATTTATAGTAAAAGTATCTCCCATAAAATTGGAACAAATCTGGCCCAAAAATTACGTTTCTAAAATATGCTGATGCGACAATTCGGGCCCCGAATTCCTCCATTCAGGCGCCGATTTTTCACGCGTGCCAGGCTGAAAAACCAGTGTAAATTCGGGCCTCAGACAGCACCATTCGAGCCTCGAATTGGCAGTTTCCAGAAACCTCAATTTCTCCAATTTTGAGTCACTTTCACAACAAGGTGAACATTCCCCTTCTTCAAAATCATTAGCTAAATCAAATGTTTCTTCATGGAGCTCAGTGTTAGCAATTATGGTTACAGGTTTAAAGCCAGTAGCTGGTGCCTTGACAAAAGCAGTTTCAGCAACCACTTTGTTAACAGGCATAACCTTGGCCTGAATTTTGTGAGATACCTTGTTAACCTGCTTTTGGACATTGACATCTGCATTTATTTTGGAGCATGATTGAACACTATGGCCTATGGTTTTGCAGTGGGCACGAAATAGATGATGTTTTTCATATTGAGCCATTATGGTCAGTGCATGACCTTCTCTTTCAACTATGATAGATTTAAACAATTTCTCAGCCAAATTAACATCAATCAAAATTCTAGCAAAGAGGCCAAAGCGCTTGTGTTGAGTTGCCTCATCAATGGTGAGAGGTGATCCTAGACCAGAGGCAATCTCAAACAGAGTTTGCTTGCCCCAGTATTCTTGTGGCAACTGCATCAACCTGACCCAAACTTGAGCATGTGTCTGTGCTTGTTCATTGGGAACAAAATCTTTGGTTCGACTATAGAATCTCAAAAATCTAGGTTTCAAGTTAACTACAACAAGAGCCCAAATCTGGCTCAAGTCTTCAATTAAATTAAAATGGAATTCCAAAAAACCCTTACCAAGGGGAACCAGGCTCCAATTGCTCAGTTGAGGCCATAGATTGCTGAGCTTAGTCTTCAGAGCTTGTGTGGTGAGAGGAGAGTCCCCTTTGTGCAATGTTAAATGACCATGGAGGTTGAATCTACAAGTGGCCAAACCTGATTCGTATGCAGCTTGTGAGATCTTAATTCGAACTGAATTTCCAATAATCACCTTCGGAGGAAGCTTAGCCAAAAAACCGTCATCGTTGGGAGCACCTAAGGAAGAACCAGAGAGAACTTGGGCAAAGGATTTCCCAATTTCTTGCTCATTCGCCTTCGTTGTTGTTGGAGCATCCATAGAAGCCAGAAATGGCCATGGACAAACCATGGTTGAAGGTGAATTGGAACCACAGAGTTTCGCCGAAGAAGAAGAGACGAAGGTGAGAACAACCTGGAACGAGGCAGGGAAGAATAGAGTCCAAGTGGAATTGAACAATAACCGAATAAAGGGGAAGAACGCCGGTGAAAAAAAACCTGCAAAATCTATGTCGAATCTACGCCGAAGGTGGTGAAGGACGCCGGAGAAAGACGGTTACAGTGGTTTTGTTTAGAGAGAGAGAAAATAGAAAATTCCATATTTTTTTCCACTAATTAATCACATCATGGCTAACACTTGCAGCAAACGGTTGAAACATATCTGGGCTATGAGGAATGACCTTGAATTCATCCATAGTTGGATTCCATAGTGCAAATCTTACATCAGGAATGACTTTAACATTATGTTTAAGATAACATTTGACACAAATAAAATCATCATAAATACCGCCAAAATTTAAATTTTCAAAATGGTTGAGAGTTTCATCTCCTTGAAATGGATTTGGTAAATTTAATTTGGCTATTCTCAAATCTTTCGCCGGACAAAGAATACAAGACTCCCACCCATATGTCAGGTATACCCTGTGATAAGATGAGAGATACATTGTGGTCATGAGAAATGTTGTCACATAAGAAATTGTTACAGGGTCATCAAAAGAGGATTTTCAAATAAAAGTGACCATGATTTGCGTACGCATTCAAATCGTTTCAAAGATTTAAGAGGTAATTTTGATAGAATTGAAAAGATAATATCATCAAGTATGTAGGTACTGACCTTTTCATTTGTGGCAGTCACATATTTCTTCTCCATCTCAAAGGAAGAGACTAACTAGCCAGTGACGGAAGAATGATACTATAATTGTACCTAGTGAATTTTGGTGTATCCACTCAAGTTTATATAACCTAATTGAAACAAAAAAATATGTATACAACCGCTTCCGCAATACTGTGTGGAAAAATAAAAATTTGAGAATACCTAGGGTGTGTTTGGTAATATTCCGTTGTTAATTTTTCCTTTTTTCTTACCTTGCTTTTTTTGAAGGGACCTTGCTCTTAATTCATATAATAAATAATTTTATAAATTATTTTAAATAGTGAAGCAAATTTAGTTAAATAAAATTGATAATAAAAAGTTGTGAAAAAAAAATGTCAATTGAATTCATAAATACATTTATCATTTTGGAGATGAAAATTATTTAAAATTTAAAAAGAAATAAATTAAGTATTAAAAATTAAATATATGATCTATAAAAAATAACATTTCTTTTTATGTTATTTTGTATTTATCAGCTTCTTAAACAACTAATTTTACCAAACACTCATAATTTTAATAAGTGAGTTTTTCAGCTATTAGAAATTGAAATATTTAACTTTTTTTATGAAATAATTTTTATAAAATTTGTGTAATCAATTAGAAATTGAAATATTTAACTTTTTTATGAAATGATTTTTTATTTTTAAAACCTTAAAAAGTGTCATAGAGCACTCGTTAGCAATACCCTACTAGTATTTTTAGTATAAAAAATTATGAATTTCAATTTCACTAATCCTGCTTCTGCTTGATAAGAATACACAGGAAACCAATATAATTTGAGATAATTGTGGTGCATGGTGAATGTAACAGACCTGATGAACATTATCATGTGGAATTAGCTGAATGGGACTTAATTTCATGGAATAGTTTGCAACAAGCTTTGCAAAGAAAACTGCAGAAATTAACCAACACATAGTCTTGATTCTCATATAGCCTTTGTCCAACATGACCCCATCCCAATTGGCAACTCTATGTATTTTTCTTTTAAATAGAATGCAAGCAAAAGATTCACAAGAAACAACATTTATATCATATTCAAAGGCTCCATAAAAAATAAAATGCAACATTAAAGTGATTGAAAACCAACTTTGTTCATCCATAATTGAACCATAAAAACTCGTACAACAACAACCAATTCTTAACCCACTAAGTGGGTCGGCTCATAAAAACTCGTCTTTCACTAAATTACCAGTTTTTAAACAAATCAGCAACAAATAGAGAATTATTTGGTCAAGGATAGAAGGCATTCTCTCCACAACAAGTATTAGTTTTTAAACGTACTAAGACGTATATTCGTGATTTAGTATGCGCCAACAGCAGTAATTGTAGCTTGATATGAGAACTATTTATAGCCTTTACCTTGAAAACTCTTGTAGAACTACCATTTTTTGAGGTGTATAGTTATTCTGATTTTTCAAGAACATGGACGTCTTACTTTTTCATTTTGGACTATGCACATTCATATAAGGTCAAAATAAGGTCTTTTTATAATGTTCAATGTTGTTCTTCCTACAATTGTGAAATTGCTCCTATTTTAATGGAATTAAACTAATTTTTTAATTGATATCTAGTAAAATATAGGAACACAAGATTTTTTTAGACTGAATTTTTTTCATAATATATGGATTATACCCTTAAATAATTATTTTTAAGAGTGCTATATGGTTGATGTTATTGAAAAGGATAAGAACTTTTATTATATTTGTTATATTGATGGTAAAAGACAAACATGTTTTGTTACTATTTCAAAGTCGCAATCATCTATACATATAAATGATCAATTCTATAACAATATTTAAAGGGAAGACAAGATTTTTTTTTCTAGGGTGGATTTTTCATTATTCCATATTTCCATTCATAATCGTAAACAAATTTTCTTTAAAAAATGGAACTTCTACGGTACACATGTAAATTGAGGTGCACCAATACTCTTGTTTTCTAAATCTATAAATTAACGATCATTTTATAAAATAAAGAGTTATTTATCAACTTTTATATTTTAGAAAATATCATTTCATTGCTTATGAGAATCTACTAAATTTTGTACATTTTATCGTAAAAAATAGGCAATATTCTCTATTATCAGTAACAAAAATTAAGAAATTTTTTTAATTTTTCAAAACTTTTGTCAAATAAGATTTAGTTATTATAATTTTTAATGATAGAAGATAATTTATTTCCAAAGAAAAAACTCATTTTTATACTGGTTTAGAGATTTGGTGTAGGGTAGGGTAACTTGAATATTTGAGTGTACGGTGAAATTTGCCAACAATAATATAGCGACAAACTATGTTTCCATTTGAATTCAGGTTGAGATGCTATGTTGTTTGTTGATTCCAACTACACCGTGAAATCAACAATTTTCCGACTTCTTTGTTTCAATCATCGCAATACATTTGTTGCAGAATTGCTTTTCTTTTTTCCGTGAGACAATCACGATGAAGAGACAGAGGCATAACCCTAACCCTAACCAAGACAGACTTAGCGACTTGTCTGATTGTGTTCTACTTCACATACTCTCTTTTTTGGACACCAAACATGCAGTCCAAACATGCATATTGTCCTCAAGATGGAGCAATCTCTGGAAACATATTTCCTCCCTTAAATTAAGTTCTAGACACTTTCAAAAAAATCTCAAGGGTTTCACCAAATTTGTGTCTCATGTTTTGTCTCTTCGCAATGACACTACCTCACTTCTAGCCCTCGATTTTTACCGTTCGGGTACAATCGATCCTCGCATACTCAAAAGAATTTTGAAATATGCTTTCTCACATAATGTCCAACAATTACAAGTTGATGTCAAATGTTTTAGTCCAAAATTTCCCCCTTCCTTCTTTTCATGTCACACATTAACCACTCTTAAGCTCACAATTGACTATTATTCTCATCAAAATTTATTTCCTAATTCTCTGAATTTACCACAACTAACCGACTTGTCTCTACATCGCTTTATCTTTTGTGTCGGCAATAATGGTCGTGTCAATCCCTTTTCGACGTTAATCAAATTGAATAGTTTGGTCATTACAGGTTGTATAGTTCGTGATTATTTAAACCTCTGCATAGTGAGTGCCACACTAGCCAATTTAACAATACAAACTGGCCATTCCATGTCTGCGATGAAATTTCAGTTATCCACTCCAAGTCTTTGTACCTTTGTTTATTGTGGGCATGTTCCTTTTGAGAAACTCGGTGCGAGCAATAGCAATCTCTCTTCTATCGAACATGTAAATCTTAATGTAGGAATGTGGTTAACTTCCGCAGATAATCCTGTGTTTCTACTCAACTGGCTGGTTGAGCTTGCAAATATCAAATCATTGTCAGTCACCTCAAGAACTCTTAAGGTAATTTAGTGAATGATTGTGTTTGAGAAAATTTAGCAGTTTTCACTTTTTATTACAACATCTTTTCTCCCATACTTGCTGACTTAAAGTCTTGCATCATTGATTAGGTTCTTTCCCTAGTTCCTGATTTATTGAAGGTTGAGTTCCCTACCTTGTATAACTTGAAATCACTTAAAGTAGAAGTAGTAGCTTCATCCATACCTAAAGGATTAGTAGAATTTTTGCTTCAAAATGCACCATCAGCAAAGGTTGACATCTTACCACATCAAGGTAAATGTCCTTTCAACTTGTAAAACACAATTTTTCTGGTTTGGTTTTTGCCTTCTTTTATTTTTTGTTTCCCTTGGCCTCCATTTACATGTTTGATAGAGTGTTGATTATATTGTCTCACTCATTTAAATTTTTTCCTTATACATGTTTGCTAAAATGTTAAGTTGATGAATTTTGGAATCGTCTCATTGACTTTTTTCTTCTTATTTTCCTTTTGATTGGCATCAGCTTTTGTATTATTGTCTGATAAAATGAAAATGGCCTACTTGTGTGAATACATATATGACTTGTAATCTGAATTTGTGGGGAAGTTTATACAAAGTTTGTACTCTTAATTGGTATTATGTTTAAGTTGAAACCATAATTTTGGACTTTGTCATTAAGTGTTGAACTAACTATAAAAGGTGAAATTATTTAGAACTAAAATGGTTCAGTTGGAAGAAAGCAAAAATTCTCTTTTTCTTTATGATTTTTCAAAAGCTTTCTGCTTGGTTGAGTTGTTGCATTGAGGAGGAATCAGTTTGGTCATTTATATGCTCAATTATCTTATGTACTTTAATATGGAAATGCTTGATAAAAAAAAAAAAATTATACTCTATTGCCAAACTTTGCAATTTACAATCCTCTTTTGATATGGCCTAGTGACTTTTAACTACCGGTTAACACTAAAGCTGTTTAGAAATCATGCTACTAGAAAGTATGAAACTTGATTATATGACCTTTATCTTTTTCTTGTTTATACTTTATTTACCAATTTTGATTTATATATGTCTACTTTTGGATTTATTTTTGAGATTTGACATTGTAAAGGCAAAAGTATGAGTTTCTACTTTCTACATTTTCACTTTAGCAAGTAGCAACTTGTAATAGAACACGAGTATTGTATAAGCCAAATTTGCATATATTTGATGATTAAATCACTGGAAGGTTAGCATACTAATTGAATGTAAGGGAGTTGAATCTTGAAAGGATCAGTGCATTATATGCAAGTAGAATTGTTTGATGTCTGGTCCTTAGTTTGACATTTTGTTCTCAATTATATGTGAGATATATCAATATTATTTATTATTATGAACTAAAATACTAACTCTATTTGTTCCCCTATATTTCAAGTGTGAGAATAATTCAATTACATTCAACTTGTTTTTGATAGAACCAGTACTATAAATGGTCTTTGATGTATTGTGATCCATACAAGCTCTAGGTTGCATAAATTGACCTGGTTATTCATGTACACTTCTTCTTGGTCAATTAGCCTCTTATATGTTGCTAATTTGTCTTCTTCGACTGAGTCATATCCATGTAATATGATTAAAACTCCTACAATGTTCGCTGATTTTTTTTTTTGTCTGTTATGATTATGTTTGATGATTTAAAGATGTTGGCATAAGGATTAACTTCCTATTTTCTTGATTTTTGGATGTATCTGGTAATGTGTAAATGACTTGCTTGTTGGAGTTCATGTATGGTTTGTAATATGAATTTGTGGGAAGTGAATACAATTTCATACTCTTAATGGTGTTATTTTTTCAGTTGAAACCAGAACAAAGTTCCCATGAGAACAAAAGTTGTAGATGATGGGTTTTGTAGTCAATTTTGGCTGGAGGATACTATTTAGTGATTTCTGAGGTGCAATAGTTTTCACAGGAGATCAGAATATGCAGTTTAATATGTAGAATTTTTCCAAGAGAAATGTTCACCTAGCTAGATAGCATATTTAAAATTTATTTATTTTCCTGCGACTTGCTAAATTTTTCGTTACTATTTTTGTTTCATTTATTATACTTTAAGGGGATTTATATATCTCAACAGTTTTTTTTCGTGCATTTGATTCTTCTCTTTTAAATTGTAGACCATGTTATTTCCATAAGTTTGAGGTGCCTTTGATAGGTGCGTAAAGTGCAGTTTCTAATGGTTTTAATGAGGACATGAAATGTAATTGGTGAATGGACCATCATGTGATAAATAGCTTAGTACCCTACTCTTAAAGGACAAGAAATCCTCAGACAACCTAAGAGGATTGTGTGTCTCGCAATGGGTGAGAATGCTAGATAAAAGGAGACTCAAATGTCTCAAAGGGGAAGTTTGGGAAGGGGTAAGTTATGAGGTCACTTTTCGAAGTAACCTCCAGCCGGTTCTTGCGAGAGAGTTGAGTTTTGGACATAAAAGGACCATGAGAGCAAGGGAGAGAGGAATGACTTTTACAAAACAGAAAAACTACAAGATTAAAGATGTGTGAAAACAATGTTGATCAATGAATGAGTTAAAGACATTAAATTTGTTAACATTTTAATTTTTTGTTAGTAGATGGATAAAAAAAGGACAAATACTATCCAATATATAATATTGTATCAGATTTCAATTGCATTTGAGAAATATCGAATATACTTTTCCATTTTCCGATGATAGTAAGCCCAAATAAGAAAAATTGAATCGTATGCACGCACATGTATATGCATATATGCATTTTGCTTCCTTTATAAGTTAAAGGAAGCAGAATAGAAGGAGAATGGAACAGCCTAAAAAAGACAACAATAAGCAAGAAAGTTATTCAATCCAAGCACATTTATCTAATAGAGTATATTTCACTCCTAAATCTAGATGGTGCATAACGAATCTAGACTGGTTGCACAGTTTGTTCTAAATCATTGCACCTTTCCGTCAAAGAAACACGCATGGCTACTGATATTTGAAATTTCCCAGAGTACTCACTACACCATATGAAACATGTGTAACAGCTGCTTACTTACACTATACATAACTTGTACATACAAGCAAATGTAGGTATAGAAGCTTGCGTTTTACTCAATATTGCTTGGTTCTCCCCGTCTATCTTGCAAGGAAGAAAGATCGAGATGTTAAAGTCTATCCTCATGAAAGCAACATAAATGTATGTGGATTTTGGTAACCAACGACAAATCTCTTAAAAGAAACATTCAACTTGAAGCCCAACTAACTTCTGTCTATGTTCAAAAATAAATGAAGATCAAAGAAACTATAAAACTGCCCTGCTCTAGCCTTCTATTTTAGATCAATGAAATGAAGTCAAACTATTTTATATAAACTATAAGTTGTTTCCATGAACTGTCATGGAGAACTTCAAAAAATAAGTTGAGAAGCTAAAAGCAGCTGGGTTGTATATTTTTTTCTGGTTTTTGTGCCTTTTCTGTCTGGTGTGGGCTTCTTGTTTGGCTGTTTTTAGCTACTGGTCTTCTGGTACATCAGAGACCTGTATGTTTGAATGTTTCTGCCTGCGTGTTTTGTTGTGTTGCTTACACACTCGCGCCGTAATAATATTTGCTGATTCTAAAAAAAAACGTCATAAGTTGATTTTATTATCTCGTAAAAATCTCACAGGTGTTTATATCAATAACAATAATGCTACGTATAGCGAAAGAATGCACAGTCAATGAGTTCACGAGACAGTTGGCACATTTTAATGCCTTTGGCTTCCGTGTTTTTCGCCATTCCGCCGTTACGCCGTGTATTCCGCTAGGCACTGCCTTTTCATTTGCTAAGCTTGTATTCGTGATGCTCTCATGAGGATTCCTCTCGCGAAATATAGCAATGCTCTATCATTAAAGAAGTTCAAATAAGTCAATTTAAACATGCTTATCATACAAAATTATAAGCTTAAGATTACTTTCATACATGATAACTAACAAACTCATGTTAATTTAAAAACTTGGCCAAGATTACCTCAATTATCTTAATCCATGCAATCATCTATAACTGAAACACTATAAATAAACTAAAACATTTTGTAACTAACTATTTCTCGCTCTTTTTTTCACTATCATACACCCAACCCAATAGTACTCTCTCTCTCTCTCTCTGCAATAGCTCCACCATATCTCATCCACAGCCAGCTTCTGTGGACCCCAAAATATGGCAGAAATGTGCCGGCCCCGACGTCAAGATTCCAAAGATTCACTCTAAAGTTTACTACTTCCCACAAGGTCATTTGGAACATGCATGTTCTTCCCCTAACGCTGCCACAATCACCATTCTTGATCGTTACCGTCCATTCATTCCATGCATCGTCTCTTTGTTGATCCTCACACCGAAGAGGTCTTTGCCAAACTGCTCCTAACTCCCGTAACTGACCAAGAACCTCCTCCTCTTGTGGTTCCCGACCAAGAAGTCGACGATGGAAACAATCTTGTTTCCTATGTCAAGACTCTCACACAATCTGATTGTACAAGAGTATTACGTGTACCTCGTGAATGCTCTGACTTGATCTTGCCCAAGCTTGATTTGGACGAGTCTCAGAGCATCACAGTCACCGACCTTAAAAGCTGAGAATGGAGGTACACTTATACCTACGTGAAACTCAGTAGATTACATACTGGCTGGTTTGTACAAGAGAAGAAACTCATCGCCAACGATTCTGTTGTTTTCATTAAAAACTCTGCCGGAAAGATATTTGTCGGAATTCGCAGGAATACCAATTTCACTATTGATGAAGCGGGTGAAGAAGGAGGGAATTTAACTGAGATTTCTGTTTTAGATGCAGCGGAACTGGCGGAGAAGAACACAGCGTTTGAAGTTGTGTATTATCCGACAGCTAGTGGTTGGCGTGATTTTGTGGTGGATGCTAAGACTGTTGACGATGCCATGAAGATTGGTTGGAAATCTGGAATGAGAGTGAAGCTTCCTTTGAAGAAAGATGAATCTTTAAATTCAAAGATGACATATTCTCAGCCTAAGGGGACAATCTCTTTTGTCTTTAATGATTCATCTAATGTCCCTAATTGGCACATGCTTGAGGTACTTATGCTATCTTATTTTCGTCTTGTTATATTTCAAGTGCATATTCTTATCAAGTTTATAGTTTTTACCAAAGTTGAATCCATAATAAGATTATTTGATTGATAAATATGAGAGTTGAAGTTAATACATGATTCATTTAGATATCTAAAATTATGAGACTTAGTAAGCTAGCTTTGTGCCCTGTAGGATAAGTTCCAAATGTAATTCGAAAATTATGAGACAGAAAATTGTTACAGAATCTCTAACATTAATAATTCCCTTGTTCTTGCACTTGATAGATATCTCATGACACTTAATGTATACTTTATGTAATCAGATTACATTTTAGAATCGATTGTTTGTATCACACCCGTTTTTATATGCAACTGCCTACTTGACTTACTGCAATAGTGATATTCACTACAAAAATAGTTATGAAGTTTAAGAACCTTCTAAGCATTTCTCATTGTAAATACTCCTAATGCTAAGTAGAATCTTGATTTTGGCATATGTTATTAATCGATAAGAAACTTTTGATGTCTAAATACATATATACTATATATAATTTATCAAATATTTCAAATGATTGATATTGATTCTTACAATTTTTTATCTCTTTATCATAGGTTAACTGGGATGGACCTAATATCCCACAGAATCCAAACCTAGTCAATACTTGGTAGATTGAAGTTTACAACATACCTGCACCTTCGACTTCCTCCTCCACCGTCAACTTCCCCCCAACAAAAAGTCCTAGACTTGCTCAGAGTTCTTCCCCCCAACAAATTCCACATTCTTTAATGCCAATTACAGTGCCTAAACTACCGCCTCCACCGTCAACTTCCTCCTTCATTCCTATGCAGGGAGTCAGGCATAACCATTTATCTGTATCAGATTCATCAAAAGTTTTGAATGATAAGCGTGATGGATTCACTGGGAATAGTTCAATGGCAGGGTTGAGCGGTACTTTGCCTGACATAGAGCTAAACCTTGGCAGTCCTAAAGGTGCTGACTCGTTGCCTCACAAACATAATAGGTCCAGTGAGCCAAGCACCAAGTGAGGTATCTTCATTGGCATATCTGTGCAATATTTGACTGCAGTCACAGTTAGGAACTCAGTGAAGATTAGTTTAACTTCTGTAAAAGTTGTGTCCGACTTCATTGTTTTTACTTACAAGCATTATTTTTCTTTTCAAAATTTAGAGTGAGTATACTGATGCAATTCTGTTGTGTAGATACAAATGAAAAGTGTCGTGTACGTGTACATCCATACAAGATTACTTATTAGATCACTAATTCTGTTGCACTCCCTTTGTTTGTTATTTCAGTTTGCATGGGTTGGTTTTTATCCCTTAACTCTTTTTTTATTTTTTTCCTTGAATCTTCTTTCTGTTATATTACTCATATCAGTCAATAAAAAAGTAATTTCATATTACCACTTTTTGAACAATCAATATAACTATAAATTTGTATCTTCAACAAAGAGCGAATTCTTGAAAATAGTAGTCATCTCATATCTCAGAAACATCAGATGAAAGCAATCCAAACAGCTCCATCCCCTTGTATATATTACCACCAGCTTGTGCCTTCCACTCAAATACAAATGAGTTTAGAAACTCTGTTTGAACTTCAAATTTAAATCATTGTTGTAAGTTTAGTGAATGAATTGAATGATTAGTGAATGCATATGGTATCCTTTTTGGTTTATTTTCTAGCTCTCTTATAATTTTCCCAAATTTATATACTTTTACACCTAAACCACGCTTTAAGACATTCCCTTTTGATTCTAACTTTGCTTCAGGCCACTTGGATGTGTCATGTATACGAGGGTTTTTGAAGTTTTGCAAAATTAAGGGAGGTTTTGACAAAAGTTGCAATTTTTGGACTAAATCATGAATTTTTTTTGAAGGGCTACATTGCATATTCACTCTTATTTTTGTGCATATTAAAAATGTTAGTAATGTAATTATTAGAGATAATTCAGTCTAGTTTGTATAGTGTAATGAGTCGTGAAGTGTATTTGGGGAGTGTGAGTCCATGAGTTGTGTGAACCCATTACCAAATAATATATCATGAGTCCATGAGTGGTGTTGCCACATATATCATGAAGAATGGATTTGAAGAGTTAAGAGAAAATCCAACTGAAGCAGTCTCCTCAGGGATTGACACACAGAGAATCCAAGACAAAGGATTTGAAAGCTCTTTTCTTGATTCAACAGTGTATTGATGTTGCAATCTTTTCTGCGGAGACTAGCCATGCTAAAGATGGAAAATTGAAGAAGAATAAAAGATTTCTAATTTCTTTACCAGAATATAAACTCTTTCAATTTCTCAGCTAACTTTCAAGTTCGACAACACAACCAAAAAACTACTTTATACCATACTTCATAACATTTACTAGAGTATTTCAATTTCATTAAAAATAAACATGACCTTTTTATTCTACCAGAAAAGAAAAAACAAATGATCTTTTAAAGAAACAATGTATACTCAAGGCCTCTATTTGTGTGTGTTTTGAAAAGTAAACAAAGTATTATACTCTATAGTAAGATATGATGAAAAGCAAAATCATGTTAGATGGTATGGTCCAATCAACGTGAACATTCTCCATGTGAATGTTGGACCACTTTATCACTTGGGATCATATCATACACAACATGAACTTTTTTAGTAGATGAAATATGATTTCTCAATTATCGACATCAAGACAGAATAAAAAAGTTCTTGTAGTAGTTAAGATAGGACCATGTCCATGAAAATACAAAGTTAAGAGATTCCATGTTAACTTCAACATAATCATGAAAGAGAGTACATAAGAGAGAAACCACACTGGATCATGATCATACTACATTATTGAATTTCACTACTAATACTAAAAACTAAGTGACCTTGGCAAAAGGCTCAGAAGAAAGCTCTGCTACCATAAAACACGCGTGAGTTACTACTCTTTGAAGATTGTAGTTTCTGTTCAGAGGTTGAATTTCCTGAACTTGTTGGTCCACTTTCAAAGTCCATAGGAAGCTTCATTTTTGCTAATGACTCGGTAAATTGTTGCATACTTTTCAAGTACATGTCTACTATATCCTGCTGCACCATCTTTGGCTCTGGCTCAATATTCACACTCACAACAGGACTAGGAAATGACTCATTCAGCAACGTGTTCGAGGAATCACTCTCGCCATCTTTGAGATCAGCGTTTTTCTCCTTTGTACCTGAAATTTGCTCCTGATTGGGAGATTTAGTAGCAGCATGTGATTCTGATCTTGCAGCCATTGATGGAGAGGAAACAACACCGTTTGTTGACACACTGCTAGGTGGAGATTCAATCTTAGGAGGTTGAATAGATTCAACACTACATGCTGAGAAGCTTTCCACAAGTTGAACACCTTTTTCTGAACTAAGATTTTCAGTATCAGTAGCTGCCAAGCTATCAGTGCCAAAGTATTCTGAAACCATTAAGTGGTCTTCATTTACAATTTTTGGATTCGGGAACTCTATTTTATCTAAAACCCTCACGAGCGATTCGCTTGTTTTGGAGTCCTTCTCGGTGCCGTTTCTGTCCAATTCAATATTAGGCATTGCTGAAATTGCCATAACATCGGGTGAAGCGCCGTTGTAAGCAAGCGACAACTGAACAAAACCTGCTGGTGAATGGAATAGATCAGTTGAAGAAAGAGAGAACTCTTTCTCTAGTTTTCCATCTTTCATCAATACATCGGACAAAGGTACCAAAGCAAAACCAAGTAATTGGTCTTCAAGATAATTCTTCACCCTGCTAAGCATCCAAATCTCACATTTGAGAGAAGAATCAACGGTCCTAACACTAAGACGAAGGTTATCGTTAAACACGGGGTTTCTTCCTCCTCCATTGATAATCTTGGTATTGACAGAATTTTCAGGATCACTAGTCAAAGAAATCTTAGCATAAACATCTTGCTTATGGTATATGCATATGTTATGAATGTCCCTAGCTTGATGTATGTATACATCAACTACTCCAATAAATTCCTCTTGATTAGACACTGCAACAGCTTCTTTTCCATTGACCTCAATGTCTTTAGACAAAGGACTAGAGTTTTGTGTCAAAACATCAGACTTATACTTCTCACCATGTCCTAAGATAGAACTCTTGAATGGTGACACAACAGATTGTGGAGATTCCATGATACCACAGTCAATAGGAACCTACAAAATCACAAAAAGTCAGAAGGTAAACTTCAAGCATATCAACTCACCCTATGTTAAGGAAAGCTTCAAACTAACTCTACTAATGATTATAATTAGAACTTAAAATACAATAACCCAAAAACATGAGTTAGATTGAGGGTCTAATGGGATGAACTTATTTGAGTTTATGTACACATAAATACATGTCCATAAGCTGGTTTTAGCTTATTTTCATAAACTCTCCAGAATAGCTTAAGAAAACAGCATATAGATTATAGTAATAGCTTCTACATGATAAGTGCTTATGATAAAAGCACTTAAATAAGTTATTTATCAAAACAGGACTCATTACCAGTTGAAAAAAATCAAGAACTAGAGTTCACTGTTCCAGCACCAAATGCAACCAAACACTGCTTGAATAAACTTCCCTACAACCTCAGCTTAAGCACAGATCTAAAATAGACAGAAATTTCAGTGTGTGAACACCATAAAAAGAAATGAAGAAGATTAAAAAAAGCAGCACGACACAAGCCATCAAATTTGAAATTAAAGTAGGAAACTTCAACTTGAATTCCTCTAGTTGCTAAAGCTTTGTTAAATGTTAACGAACAGAAAAAAAGGATTTAGAAACAAAAATACTAGTTCAAACCTTAAATTAACCTTATACAACTAAGAGAAGACAAACACATATTTGAGACTCATATGGTCCACAAACATAGATTGTGTCAAGTACATGAAAGGAAAGCAAATGCAACACTCACTCCTCAAATGTGAAAGATAAGTAAAAAAAGTAGGCAATTCAAAAGCAACAACCTTATCCTTCTAAAGACAAAAATGGAATTGAGAATCAAGTACCACAAACAAAATCCCAGTCTCAAAATTGAAAATTTCTAGTAAAGTACTCAAATTCCCAGAAAAGTCCAAAACTAAGAAATTAGCAAAAAAATAAAGGGTAGTGCTAAAATTGATTAAAATCCAAAAAAGCTACCAACTTTGTTTTCCCACGTTGTTCCACCTGGACACTTTCACCGGAATCCTAGGAACGGTGTCAAAGAATCTAAAAACAAAATCACCTAAATTTTGCTCTAAATCACTCAACAGTCAGCACAACAACACCACAAACAATTAAAAACTGAATTCTTAACCAAAACAAAAGATGAAAATTTTAAAAAAGTAACACAACCAAACATAATAATAAAAACAAAGATTGGTTAAAAACAAACAAACACAGATATGAAGTTGTTTTTGGTTTTACCTGTCTTCAATTATCTTCCAGAGTCAGAATGAAAGTGGTATGTATAATGTTTGTTTTCAATCCCACAATCTACGGCTATACTAGTGTTGCTGAAATATCTTGAAGTGAATGTTGGCAACTGTGGAAGCTTACGTGAGTATATACTACTATGTAACATAACACAAATATATATTTATATGTGACAATATTTATCTATGAGATATTGTTTGATATATATATATATATATATATATGGGTTTTGCTAGAAGACACATTTTATAAAGGTGTCTTTTAACAAGTTATTCTATGAGCATTTGCTAAAAGACACCAACTAATTTTTATGAAGGTGTCTTTTAGCAAAGTTATAATTAAAAAGTGGCAATCACACCTTGAGGTGTGGGTTGCTAAAATACATCTTCATAAAAGGTATCTTCTAGCAAAATCATATATATATATATATATATAGACACACACTGCGTAGATTGTGGAATATATTTTATTTTAATTTAGGCTAAATTATTTTATTTTTGTTCCTTACATTCTTTTTTGGTTTCGGTTTGGTCCCTTTGATTTAGTTTCATTTCATCTTGACCCGTAAGTTATAATGTTAAACAAGGTGGTCTTTAAATTTTTTTCGTTTCATTTTAATTCTTTGGGATATGAACATTAGACACTTTGATACTTTAAATTACATATGTTAATACTTTTTGGTTCCTTATAGGAAGGATCAAAGTGGTTGAAATTTGTAACTTACAGACCAAAATATCTATATTTATAAGCTAAATGACCAAAATAAAATGAGAATAACTTAAGAGACTAAATAGTCTAATATTTGAAATGTAAGTGATCAAAATAAAATAAAAAATTAAATGACTAAAGTAAAATCTAAAATTAAGGACCAAAAGCTTTTAATTTACGTGTGTATGTGAGAAAGAAGGGACGTTGGTGTGTGAAAGGATAGAGAAGTTCACCAATGAAAATGAATTGGTGTGCATTTTGCAGTTGGAGGTGGGACAATGATGTAGATGACTTTTTCTTTCTTTTCTTGTGTTTTTTCCTTATGTTGCAAACTTTTTTAATTATTAATTACATGTTGTACTAACATTGTCCCTACCTATGACTTTGAGTGAGTGCAATTCTGTCCTTTTCTCTCATTATATTGCCAACACATATCTATACTGATTCCTCCTGAGAAATATCATACCCTAGTAGTAGGTACTTTAGTTTCTTGGTCATTTATGGTGATGTTTTTATCCTTTCATTTCAATCATTGATTTTTTTAGAGACTCAATCATTGATGTTGTTATCATTATTATATCTTTTAATTTGAACTCTGTTCCATTTTGATCATTCAATTGTTTTAGTTAATCAATTCATTGCACTTTTAAAGTGTCTAAAGACTTTTATATTTAATCTAAACTCACGGTAATTAAAAATTTTGGACCTCAACGAGTTCATGAAGGTATCTTCATAACTTCGTCCCTTTAGAGAGGTTTGTGAGTCTAAATCAGACCGTCCCTTTAGAGAGGTATGTGAGATTAATCTCTGAATCGTGCGATTGAGCAATTTTTTTTTAGTTATAATCCTTTGTATGCATGTGTTAACCGTAATTTGATTTCACGCAGCCACTATTACTCACTATAAGATGTTAGTGTAAATTTAGTTTACGTTTGTACAATTATTCATTATGAGAGGTTAGTGTAAGTACAAATTATGTAGAGTGCGCGTGCGTGGTTTATTCATACACACACGTAAAGTTAGTTTATTTAGTTTATGTAAACTCAGTTTACATTAACTACGTACATTGAGTTTACATAGTTTAAAAAAACTATTATCTTTCTCTCAATTTCACATTTTTCAATTCAGAGTTTACATAGTTTTGATCAACTCGTGGTATATGCAAGTTTGAGAGATGAATAGGTGAAAACATTGATGGCTTTCAAAAACGACAGTGTGAGTATTGAGATGATGAATACGTGAACTAAGTTTTTGGAGTTTTAATGATGAATACGTGAATTAAGTTTCTAGGGTTTGAGTGATTAAGCGATGAGATGAAAGAGTTTTGGATTAATTTGAAATTTTTATTTCAGTTAAAGGGTATATTGGTCATTCCAGAATGTAACATGAATTTTTTAGGGTGTGAGTAGTATTTGTCAATAGTTTATCTATACAATTAACATGACTTTCAAACGTATACATAAAGGATTATATGATAAGCACTTAATTAACATGACTTTCAAACGTATACACAATGGAACATAGGTGATTCACAGAGTAAATAGGATGTTAGTCTAGTGATATATTTAGTTTAGATTGATCTGAATTAGGTATAAGATCAACGAGAAAAGTAATCTTTATATATAACATCTAAATCATTTAATAATGTATATTGATTTTCTTCGGTTCAACTTATCAAGTAGGTTCCCACCTCTTTCAATCAAATCAAAGAGTCATGGTCATGGCTTGCTGGGATGAACAACATAACAATCCTCCTTCCAAACTCTTGGTATCAGATATTGAAACAAGCTTGTAGACATATTAAAAACAATCTGAAAAGGGCAAACACATAGATACTAATCAATATTAAAGACACATTTTTAAATGATAGTTGAACTTTCAGACCAATTTGGCCAAAAAATAGTGCTCAATAAACATTGTTCACCAATTAGAAGAGTGTTTCCTTTAATGGGAATGCTGAATGCATACATGATTATTATATAACAGTAAAGTTTAAGTACGACTACAATATTTTGGTTATACCATTGTTGTTCGGCATATGTACAGTATGAGATTCTTCTTACACTAAAACATCAAGAGAAGATCATTCCTATTCAATTCGAACATATATATCTATCAGCTGGTCGAATCCTATTCAAGAGAAGATCATTGCTGAAAGCTGTCTGTAGCGACCTTAACTTCGGCAGGCATCAGCAGTTATGTGACTAACCATAACATCATGCATGCATTTTGACACAGGGGTAACAGATATCCAAATTCATAGTGAGGGCAAGATTAAAGACCTGAAGTGTATCAGAATCCAGTACCTAACATTGTTTAATTTTGGAAAGCTAGCCATAGTAACAAAGAACTTTCATCATGATTTGGTTTCATAATAAGACTTTGTCTCAAATAGATTGGTTTCAACTTTCTATTTTATTCTAAGAATTTTTCCATAATGACATGGTGAAATTTCACACATCTGTTTTTCACAATTTTTCCACACATGAATGCAATTTTTTAAACAAATATGCAATACAAAATACAGTTGGTAAACTTCAACAATCCAAATATGGTCTGAAGCAGTTGCCTGGGACATGGTTTGATAAGGCAAATAAAAAGCATAGTATTGACAAGGACAAGCTGATCGAACAAATGCAAAGGATTATAGTTGAAAATATTACTTGAAGAATTAAGGTAGACCGTCACCTAATTTAGGCACATATACATGTATGTTCAAGTTGCAGTTCTCTCTAATATTGCATTGAATGTATTACGGATAGTTCTTACTCTTCTACACTTGTACCATTTTATACTCAAGCAATAACAAATAATATTTTGGCTTGTGACGTTGGCCTCATCGGACTTTTACTCTTTACATTATTAACTAAAGTTTTTGGTTTTATACTTGGTTTGAAACTTGGAAGTAAATCAGAAGAGATTCAATTAATTGCTCATCTGTTTATGGGGATTACCCTGGTTGTTCTTGCGACTATACAAACAGCATTAATTTATAGAATTCATTGCTCACAATCTAAAAGATTTTCTCAACAAGGTTTTAAATTATAATCGTAAGTGCAGTAGTCCAATGAGGCTAACACAGCCTTAATCACAGTCGTAAAAACATAAAAAAAATTAGTGTCTTTGATTAAATCATAATTGAGTAATAGTCACTTTAGTCCCTGACTCTGCACCTCGGTGTCACATAGGTCCCTGACTCCGGATTAAATACAAAGAAGTCCTTGACTCTGCACTTCCGTTATCACTTCAGTCCCTAACGTTAAATAATTTTGTTAAATGAGTCACAAGGACTAAAGTGAAAGTAGAAAATTGTCACTTTAGTCCCTGAACCAAAAATCAATATTCTTAACTTGAATCTAAAATCTCTAAATCCCTAAATCTCAAATCCTTAAATATCATCCCTAAATCCCTTGAATTGAAAATCTCAAATCCATAATTTATTATCTTATTTGACAATATTAATATAACATTTTTTTGTTGTCAAAATATAGCGTTTTTTATTTAAAATTAAAAAAAAATAGAGATTAATAATATCAACATAATTTTTTTTTACTCGATTTGTTGTTTAATGTTGTGGACAAAGTTTTACCGTTAAGCATAAAAAATTCATAAAACTTTCAATACAATTTATAGAACATACAATATTCAATATATCTAAAGAA
>Ga0315915_1003340_pt1 | contig 20377 bp, 10 predicted proteins | sample MpolbnodulesMG_FD_207738 | JGI IMG/M metagenome (GOLD analysis project Ga0315915, IMG submission 207738) | Medicago polymorpha root nodule microbial communities from Los Angeles, California, United States - branched nodules | ecosystem: Host-associated > Plants > Roots > Nodule | place: USA... | reverse complement strand
CAAAGACCAAACATGTGATTTAACTTGTTCAAGGCACAATATATATAATGAAATCCGAACGCTGCAATATTATTTTGGTAATATAAAGGCTAAAATATACCTTATGGATGTGTCTTTGTGAATGAAATATGGTTATTTCATCGGATAGACAAAATCTACCTCCTTCAATCTCCTCCAAATATTCTTCACCCTTTGAAAAAAAATGAGTAATCAAGTTTTTGCATGTTCTTGCAATGATTTTTATAGAAGATAAAAGCATGCCCTAAATGTGTTTAATTTGTAGGTTATCAATATAAAACAATGAGTAGTGGAAAGAGCTACACAAATTAATTGGAAGTTACATAATAATTTTTTCAATTTGTAGGTTATAAATTAAAAATATGAGTAGTGGAAGGAGTCACATAAATTAATTGGAAGTTACATAACAAAGAAGTCAAAAATGAAGGAAAAAAAGTGAACCATATGGCATAAGCATGAGAGATTAATTAGAAAGGGGGGGCTTTGGTGAAGTGAACATCATCAAAATGTAGCTTAGAATATATGTATATAGAGATATGCCGATTCAAAAAAAAAATATTATTAAACGTACGATAAAACTTGGAACGGTACTTGACGGAAAAAAAAAACTATGGTAGAAGCAAGAGAGTGAATTATTTGAATGTGAAAGTCATTCAATTTCCTAATGTATATGAAGCCTGTTCAATGATGATAGGTAAACCCAGAAACAATTTTTTTTACCGACCCTAATACGAATTTGTTTTTTTATATCCGACCCCTTTCGAGATTTATTTACACAGATGATCTACTTTTAGTTTTTCTGTTTTGTAGTGGTTCATACCACCATTTCAGGTGGCGATACTGTCAGAAATTGACATGTGACATTGTAAGCCGCAATTTTCTGCCAACGATTTGAAAAAAGGTCGAATCGTTGGTAGAAAATGGCGGTTGACAGTGTCACGTGTTAATTTTTGACAGCATCGCCACCTGGAATGGTTATATTGACTATTACAAGACAAAAAAGCTGAAAGTGGGTCATTTGTGTAAATAAATTTTAAAGAGGGTTTGACATGAATTTTTTTTTCGTGTTAGGGTCGGAAAAAAAAAATTCACAAAAACCTGAAATTTGTGTTGATGTAAGTAGAAATGGTGAAGTACAATGTTTTTTTACCTTTTCTGTTTTTAGGGGAAGTCCAACCGTTGAAGGTAGTATAACATGGTTGATGTTTGAAATAGGGATTGGATTGAGTGTGGTAGACTACATGCGAACTGACTATGTTGTCACTTCTAGACAATCTGATCAAGATTAGAAGATTGGATGTTTCCAATTTAAATTACTTTAATTATATTTTTTTAAGTTAAATATTCCAATTGCATGATTCTGATTTTTAGATATTTGAACGACTTTGTGGGTTAATGGACATTTTGTACTTTTTTTCATCCTTTCAATAAATTTTGATAATCATAATTTTTATACTTTGAGGAACTAATTTAATGGTTCATTAGTTTAATTTCTTAAGTTTATCTGAAACCGTCAATCTGAACCCTAACTTATCTGCATCTCTTATTAAGATAACTTCGATCGTCGAAAATTAAGTGTTGGTCCTTTCTCGTTCTAAATAGGTCATATTCAACAGTTGAATGAGTTTTATTTGATATGGTTTGCCCGCTGAATTTCGGTCGACAGAGGAGTGTTCTTTCATGTTTTTGAAAGGATAGTTTGGTGGAGTGACTTGCACGGATGATTCTGGTCGTCGAAATTCGAGATCCTAATTCTTTCTCGTTCTAGTTAGGTCATATCCAACAGTCGAATTGATTTTATTCGATATGGTTTGTCAGTTGAATCTGTTTCGGTCAACGTAGCAGTGTCCTTTCATGTTTACTAGTTTTCTGGAGGGGTAACTTGGTGAAGTGACCTGCACCAATGATTATGATCATCAAAATTTAAGATTCATTGGTTTCTTGCTAGCTAAGTTTCCTTCATGGTTTAACTTCCTTAATTACTTGCTAGTCAAGTTTCTTCATGGTTAAGTAACTTCTTGGTTAAATTTCCTTGGTTGGAAAGATTACTTTTTAATTTCTTCATGGTTAAATACTCCCTCCTATCCTAAATAAAAAAATAAATTCTTTTTTCAGGTTTATTAAATAAATGATGTATTTAGTTTATATTATAGTCTATTGGTTGCAAAGATTACTTTTTAATTTCTTGATAGTTAAATAAACTTCTTGGTCTATCACATTGAACATACTATGTTATAATTATGATTTGGCTATTCAATTAAAATTCTAACGCTGGGGACCCAATGCATCTAAAAGAAAATAATCAAAATATAATTATGAAACAGTTTTGGTATTTACAACATATTATTTGATATAACAAACATATGGCACATGCTAAGACCATGGAGCCAAGCTTGACGACTAAAATAATCAACAACATTATGTTATTTTATACACTAAAGGAGAATAGTTTACAAAAAATGTCAATGGCAACCCAACTTTGTCCGTAGACTTAAAAATCCAAAGGAGATTAATTCAGCATCATAAACTTTACAAATTCTTCATAGCTAACTCTACCATCTCCATCCAAATCTGCCTCTCTAATCATTTGTTCAACTTCTTCATCCGTGAGCCTCTCTCCCAATTTCATCATCACGTGTCTTAGCTAAAAAAATAATACAAAAATGGAAGTGTTACTTTTTAATCATATGATTATTAATTTATATTGATTGATTCACAAGCATTAGTGAAAATGTGAGTGAGCATCATGTTATGTTACATTGATTATGTAGGGCATATTGTTGTTTACCTCAGTAGCTGATATGTATCCATCGTTGTTGGTGTCAAATACTTTGAATGAGTCTTTTAGCTCCTCAGTCAAATAATCCTATTAAAATTTAAAATCAACATTTTATATATAGCCTCAAGCAACTATTTTCTAAGTGTAAGTATTGTTTTAAAAATCAAAATGGAGATTGAACTAGTGAAATCTGAATCATAGTCCAATTGTTTCAATCCATGTTTAATTGAATGATAAATAAATAAATACTTTAAAAAAAGGTAAAAAAAAAAAAAAAAGAATTGGTCCAACCTCAATTCAATCCACTTCTTCCAAACTAATGTATAATCGAAATCAACCAAAGTGACAAAGTAGTTGGTTCCCAGTTCAACCGTTTGAATTGGTTGGTTTGGTCTGATTTTTAAAACATTTGGTGTAAACAATGAATGAAATATGTTAATTTATTGTACTATTTTTTACCTTCATTTTAATTTCTATAATATGCAAGAACTTTTCAAAATCTACCCCGCCATTTCCATCAATATTGGCTTTAGTAATAATTTCTTGAATTACTTCATTTGTTAGATTTCCCTCTAACGCTTTGATAATTGTTACCAACTCGTCCACAGTTATGAATCCTAGAAATCACAAAAAATAATAATAATTAGCATGACAAAGTTAATTAAGGAATGGTGGGGGCATGGATAATGAACATTTATGTTTTAACACATTTTGAGATTAAGGATCAAAAGATCACACCATCAGAGTCCTTGTCAATGAGGCAGAATGCTTCCCAGAATTCAGCAATCTGATCTTTTGTCAATTTGTGTGACATTATTTGCTGCTACAATTTCAAATGAATTAATGAAAGGATTATAATAATACAAAAAGGTTATTTTCCAATGGAGGGGTGTGAGAACAAAATTTATGTGTTATTATGTTGGCTTATATGAGTCTTACATCATTTTGCTTTTATAGATGTGTGTGGGTTGGAATAGTCAATACACGTTTGATGGGGAATTTCCAATTCAAAAGGCAACAATTTTTCCAGAAGTATCTACTATTGAAGGTAAGACCTTTTCAATGTAGATTTTCTCTTGTATTAAAAATGTCACACTCCTCAGTCTTTAATCTTATTAATAAAAAAGGAAAGTTGAATGGAACTGTTCATATATTTATTTCTTGCTAGGTGGGATCCCATCATTAAAGATAAATCTTAGGAGTATATACTTACAACTATAAATTTAACACGTTTAGACGCACACATATAAGTACACATTAATCAATGTTTTTAATCTTAAAAACAGTCTCTTTCAACTCTTTTGGATTGACTTTTTCTCTTTCGAAAAAAGCCATCAATTTTTAATACAAACAACACATGTAACAAGTAGATAAGAATAAATTTAAATATTAAAATAAAACTGTAACAAACACAAATATCCAGTTTTTTCCTTTATCATTTAAAAAGTGTAACAAATTATATGAGTGTATATATACTTACTTTTTCATTATCCAATTATACTTTTAAACAACAAAAAAAAAATTTGTAACAAAGAATGTTGTTAGTGTCATTAAAAACTTAAGAATTTACATTAGGAAAAAACTTAGGTACAATACCACAGGTGCTTTTCGTATGGTTCTTAACTAAATTCACCATGATTTCCTTAAATCCATAACTCTCTCAAAGTTTGTTATCTACTAAAAAGTTGTATTTTTAGTTAAGAATCATACGAAAAGCACCTAAGGAATTGTACCTAAGTTTTGTCCTTTAGATTATATTTCTTTGGTATATTGTTGGTTTTATTGAAATAAATAATTATTGTTAATTTGATTTGTTATAATTTGAAAGTAAAAAACATTTTATATTTTTACCTTTAATCAAAATTCAAGATTTCATAAAAATACAACATTCATAATTTTTAAATGTTAACGTAATAAAAAAAAGCGAAAAGGACACGTGAGTGTCTTTTCACTAGTATACATAATATAATGCTAGCAAAAAGACGGACACTCACGTGATTGTCTTACCGCTCTTTTTATTGCGCTAACATTTAAAAATTATTAACGATGTTCTTTTTATGAAGTTTTGATTTGGATTAAAATTAAAAATATATATGTTTGTTGCTTTCAAGTTATAACAATATAAAAAAAAAATCAAACTAATTATGATTATTTATTTCAATGACACCAACAATATATAAAAAAAAATATAATCTAATTTTTTTAATGACATCAACAACAATATTTATTATAGAAAAAGTTGTTTAAAGCTATAATTGGGATAATGAAAAAGTAAGTATAAATATACTCATCTAATTTGTTACACTTTTTAAATGATAAAGGACATATATATTTATATATTTACGTGTTTATTACATATTTTTAATATTTAAATTTATTCTTTTCTATTATTTATTTTTATTCAAAATTGAGGGCATTTGTTTAGCCAAAAAGGTTAGTTCTTCTTTTTATATACATTATAGATAAATAACATATATATATTTTTAGTTTTTTGAAGGGTAGTTACGTATAACGGTTACGTACGAATATCCATGCTGTTCTTTCTCAACAAAAAACAAGAAAAGTAAATAACAACTGATGCAATTTTCCTCCCAGTTTCCTTAGAGCATAAGAAAGAACACACTCACGTTCAGAAGTGTTTTGTTTCAATTTTCTTTTCTAGTTTACGATAATCAAAGCAAAATCAACAATGTACAGGGTAGCAAAAGCATCCGAGTACCTGGTGATAACCGGAGCCGGAATCCAAGACATCAAACTTGCAAAGAAATCATGGATTTTCCCTGGTCAATCTTGCACCGTCTTCGACCTCTCACCGGTGAACTATACCTTCGAAGTTCAAGCCATGAGTGCCGAAAAACTGCCTTTCGTTCTCCCCGCTGTCTTCACAATTGGTCCTCGTGTTGACGATGACGAAAGCCTCCTCAAATACGCTAAACTGATTTCCCCTCATGATAAACTCTCGAATCACGTTAAGGAACTCGTTCAAGGAATCATCGAAGGTGAGACACGTGTCCTCGCTGCTTCCATGACCATGGAAGAGGTTTTCAAAGGAACAAAAGAGTTTAAACAAGAAGTATTCAAGAAAGTTCAACTCGAACTAAACCAATTTGGGTTATTGATTTACAATGCGAATGTTAAGCAATTGGTGGATGTACCTGGTCATGAATATTTCTCATATTTAGGGCAAAAGACGCAAATGGAAGCAGCAAATCAAGCTAGGGTTGACGTGTCAGAGGCTAAGATGAAAGGTGAAGTTGGTTCGAAATCTAGGGAAGGACAAACACTGCAGAATGCAGCGAAAATTGATGCAGAGACAAAAGTTATTGCGATGCAAAGGGCTGGAGAGAGTGACAAGGAGGGATTTAGAGTTAGGACTGAAGTGAAGGTTTTTGAGAATCAAAGAGAGGCTGAAGTGGCTGAGGCTAATTCAGAGTTGGCGAAGAAGAAAGCGGCGTGGACTAAGGCGGCTCAAGTGGCTGAAGTCGAGGCTGCTAAAGCTGTGGCTCTAAGGGAAGCTGAGTTGCAAGGTGAGGTTGAGAGGATGAATGCTTTGACTACTACTGAGAAGCTTAAAGCTGATTTACTTAGCAAAGCTAGTGTTGAGTATGAAACCAAGGTTAGTCCATGCAAATTTAACTCCTTCTTGCATTTATTAATTATTTTCAATGTTTGAAATTCTGGATGGTGTAGGTACAAGAGGCTAACTGGGAATTATACAAGAAACAAAAAGAAGCAGAAGCAATTCTGTATGAGAAGAAGGCAGAAGCAGAAGCACAGAAAGCATTGGCAGATGCAACATTTTATGCGCGCAAGCAAGCAGCTGAAGCAGAGCTATATGCAAAGAAAAAAGAGGCAGAGGGGATTGTGACACTTGGGAATGCTCAAGGAGTGTATGTAAGTACACTTCTCAATGCACTTGGAAACGACTATACAGCTCTAAGGGATTACTTGATGATAAATGGTGGCATGTTTCAACAGATGGCTAAGATTAATGCTGAGGCAATACGTGGACTTGAACCTAAGATTAGTATTTGGACTAATGGAGGTGGAATAACAGAAGGTTCTATGGGTATGAAAGAGGTTGCTGGTGTTTACAAGATGCTGCCACCTCTGTTTAAGACTGTCCATGAGCAAACAGGCATGTTCCCTCCTGCTTGGATGGGAACCTTATCCGACAAAAGCTCTTAAATTAGGAGGATGCAAGTATTAGGTTTATAGTAGTTTAGTACCCTTTTATTTTGGTAATTTAGCAGTAGTATTTTTTATTGTGTGATACATGTGTCTGATACACTAGTTTTTTTCATGATTGGTATTTTATGAATGGAATTTTTATGTCTTTTTCATGCTTGGTATTTTTATTTTATGAATGGATTTTTATGATCATTTAACTTGCCATAAGTATGCTAATTTTTATGCATGGTACACAAGTAATGTATTTTTCATGCTTGGAAATGAATGGAATTTTCCATGCTTGATACTTGTCATATTTTGGTAATTTAATAGTTTTAAGTTCAAAATCTTATATTATATGCTAATTTAATTTACAATTTTACATGCTTGGTATTTTATGAATGGAATTTTTGCAATAAAAACTAAAATCATGAGAAGGACTGAATAACATTATATTGTGTTTTTTCTTATTTGGTTTTTTTTTTTTGGGTGTAAACCGACATTGGTTAAGTTAGAAGAGATCCGTTCCATCTCATCTAAGCCTCTTGGGTTTTTCTTATTTGGTCTGTTATAAAACTAAAAAAATATAAATGTTTGTTGTTTGCTGTTATAACTTGAAAGCAACAAACATTTATATTTTTTTTTAGTTTTGATCAAAATCGAATTTCATAAAAAAAATAATGTTCATAATTTTCAAACGTTAACGCAAAAGAGTGGAAAGACAGACACGTCGCTAGTGATAATAATAATAATAATAATAACAATAAATTAATTTATCTATTTCTACCTCTACCTTTTTTTTTCTATTTATGTGTGGGGTCTAAATCATTTTAATTTGTGGATGTGACCACACAAACATTTGCTTCTCATTAATTGGATGCATCAAGTTTAATATAATGTAATTGTTTTGAATTAAAATTTTTTGGTGATATATGTGACTCTGAAAAAGTGGATGTATAACATGTTTGCGATGCGAGGAACACTTATTTGGTCTCAAACACAAATAGTTTTTAGACACATAGGTGAAAAAAAAAACCCTTTTTTTAGGGAAGAAAAAAAACGCTTATATAATGTAATTAGGGATGACAATTGGACTCAAGTCCGATGGACACCCGCAAAAAATACCCATGATGGGCGGGTAAATACCTGCATTGCTGGGTATGGGCATGGGTACGGGTAATTACCCGCAAATTTGAACGAGTATGGTGCCCCGCCCCATGCCCGCACATTATATATATTATACCAATAATTTTATTTATATTAAATTTAGTTAATTAATCCAAAGTCTTTGATATTTATTGTAATATGCACTTATTTTTATAATTTAGATGCTTTATTTGGCTAAATAATATGATGCGTAATATTTGATATGTTGATTTAGAATATTTCATATCATATTTTAATTATGTTGTGATACTTTTTTATTATTTATTATCTTTTTGTTGTGAAAGTGCAGGTAATGAGTTCGGCTACGGGCACTTAGATACCCATAAGGTATGGGAACACGGACACCAAACTTATTGTCCACGAGGGTATGAGCTCGGTTATGGGGACTTTTTTAAAACGCAGGTACGGGATGGGCACTATAGTACCTGCTCAATAGATACCCATTGTCATCCCTAAATGTAATTTTAAAAATTAAATAATAAGTAATTTTATGTCTGTGTACCTAAATGCATTTTATTTATCGTTATACTAATACAAGTATTTCTCTTTCGATGTCGTGCATTCATGATGAGGTGGTAATCATTTATTTATTTATTGAAAGGATTTATTTATTTACTTTTTTTTTGACAAGATTTATTTATTTACTTGTAAGTTGTTCTTTATAACTTGCCGAGTCTTATAATAGATGTCATATTTGTACAAATAAAGGTCCCCAACTCTATATAGTGTGGATAAGTGAAATAAATTTTGCATCATCCATAAATATATTTTTACTATTTGATTAATAAGTTTTACCATTAGATCAAATGAGATATGATGTAGTTTATTAATCTAATGTTATAAATTAAACTTATACATGGCACAACATGATAGTTTGTTTAACAAGTGTATTAAATTGTCCTCAAGTAATAATACTTATATAAGTTTATTTTCACAAGGATTGTGAAATTCCTTTGTACGACTACAAATATGATTAAAATTATGTTACAAAAGAGGGTTGCACTTGACAATGGTTGTTTTGACCCTCAGGAAAGAAAATAGAGAAAAAGTGATTCGGTCATGTTGGATTTCCCTCTCTTTCATTGTTTGGTAATTGGGTCGAATTAGGCATGGCAATGGGGCGGGATGGAAACTAGGGGTGTGCATAGGTTAACTAGGGGTGTGCATAGGTTAAAACCAAACCATAACATACCAAATATATGGTTCGGTTCAGTTCGTGAACCCATTTCATTAAAAAACTGGTTTTTTGCAAAAATCAGTTTCAGTTCGGATCAGAACCGGTTGGGAACTGGTTTAGACCCGGTTTGCAATAAAATTGGTTTTAACCCTAATTTCTTCCATCACCATCTCAATTCTTCAATCAATTCCAAACATCAACACAATTCTCTTCTCCAATTCAATCAAAAATCAACAAAATCAGAATCAAAAACTCCAAATCTCCCTAACCCTCTATTCAACAATTTCAATTTCATCACCTCTATCACCGCCTATCTCTGTTTCGTCATCTCCCTAACTCCATTTCTCTACGATTTCAATTTCACTATTCTTCACTCCCTCCCTTAAATCACCGCTATTGAACAACGAAAAGAGATTGAAGAGAGACAAGAGAAGTCAGAAGAGAACCAAAGGTGAGATTGAAGGGTGTAAAGAAACTGTAAATCGCGTTTTTCATAATCACGTTTGTAGCAAAGTGAACAGAAGAATGTGTTGAATGCGTTTGCAAATTGCGTTTGTAGAAAGAACAGAAGCACGTTTGCGATATCAGATTATCCGATTTTCTGAGTTGAGATATGTGACTTTGCAAAACCGGTTCTTAACCAAATTGTAAACCGGTTTTTGTTTTTGTTTTTAAATGGGCTGGTTTGGTTTTGTATTAAATGGATTCGGGTTTTAAAATATGGGCCGGTCTGGATATTAATTTGGTTACAGTTAACCAAAAGTTTTGCACACCCCTAGTGGGGACTGGTTTTTCTTGAAGAACTTTTGAATGTTATCTCCTGAAAACTTTTAAAACACAATATAACTTGAGAGTAATCTCCCGTCCGATTTGCACATTTATGGGAGCCAAAAGAGCAACCATAGATGAGATTAAACATTATTTCCTCCTCATGTTTTGTTGTAACGGGAGAGAATCCACTTCCATATAAATGTAGACTACTGCTTACTATGTGTCCCATCCGATTATACTTAATTCTCATCTCTAACTATGGGGTTTGTTTGATCTATTTTTTGCTATTTATTTTCTAATTTTAATCGCAAAACCGACATCTCATTTTTATTATGTTTCATGCTTTCAAATATTTGTATAGAAAACAGTGAAGTAATATTTTTACTGTTTTCTTTACAAATCTTTAAAAATAGAAACAAAATGAAGACAAGATATTAGTTTTATATTCAGAAGCGATTTCAGAACATTTTAACCAAACATTCTTGGACGCCTTATTTGAGGAAATCAATTTTGTCAATCGTACCAACAACTGAAAACGTTAACTTCCACTTCACCTGTCTTAACAGCAATATAACCAATGAGCAGAACAAAATAACAAGTGGACTTCAAAAATAAGGTTTTATTAGACATTTCCAGGGATAAAATTAGAATGACCTGTAAAAAGCTTGCAGAAAAAAATGAAAAACTGATCTCAACGAGGTAAAGAAACTAACCATTATGAAATTTGCTAAAATATTTCTCAACCGCATATGTAATAATCTTACATTTGATAAAACGTTGAAAAAAAGACACTGATAGTATCAAAACGTTCACGGTCTACAAATCTCTCTCAGATTGGCTGATCTTTGGGAACAATTTGATCTTTGAGCCACATGTAAATAGGAATCAATACATACCATGAAGCTGCTAGGATGCCCAAAGCAAAGCGCAGTAAGAAGACAAAAGGATTCACAGGCTTTTCAACATCTTCTTCCTTTGGACCAAGCTGCAGCAAATTGCAGAATTTATAACTGAATCAGCATATTTTATATTGTGAAGCAATGATAAGAAAATAAATTTCTACACCGCAGTTTTGCCAATGCAAAGAGGTAATAAGTGTGTTCTTTGACTCAAGTTAATATATGCAATAAAACCTCAAATCCTATAGCTTTGTTAAGCTGAATATAGACATTTTGCTTTAGGCATAAGTGCACAACAGCCTGACTAGTGACTACTATACCCATGTCTGTTAACATTGAAGGCTATTGTCATCCAGTGTTCTGTTCATAACTCCATGCTACTTACACTTCCAACACATAAGGATGATAATTGGTAGGGTTTGAGTAGAATACTATAGTATTTGTCGCCATGCCCACAATTGAAAATTAAATTAAAAAACACACCTGGACCCATATCTACATTGATAACAACTTAAATACCCATACTTGTTGGGTACTAAACTAATTACACTTGTAAGTATCGGCCATCCGCATAACAATAATAAATCAAACATAAACAAAATAACGTAACTTGTTTAAATCAATAAACCATTTTCTTTACCATGTCTAGGAACTAGTTTTCCTCCAACTTAAATATCAAATATGATCACTTCAATGGAAGTTTCCACACGTAATATGGTTAAACTTTTTCTTGTTGAGTTTAATTTAAAAATGTTTGTTTTTGAATAAACACACGCACACACACTGCAAAAAGGTTTATGAACATATAAAACAAATTACTAGTAAAAGTAACACCAGCATCGATAGTCATTTCATGTAAAAATCAGCAACCATATAGATATAGGGGCATATTTATGAAATGTCAAACCATCCAACAAAAAAACATGTACAGGGTTTTAAAAGAACGGCTAATAGATGAACAAAAAAATCTTTAATGTATGAATAATAGATAGAAAAAGGATGTAAATCTTAAAGAATGGGATAGGTTCTCAAATGTGCTGAAGTACTCCAGATAAAAAAAGGGGATTTACAGCAAAAATAACTCACGTTCCTAAAATGTTGCAAGTAGGCACATCTAATCTAAAAGGATATGAATTATAGCTTTAAATTTGAAATAGTCATCAGTTGAGGGTGTTCACAATGCTAAGTGCTGATCCCACCGTAAAGCATATACTGTTTATGGTCAGTAAGTCATAACATGGTAGGAATCAGGATGTCCTTGAAAAAACAGACACACACCCGGACACCATAAGGAGAAACAACCTTATACAGCATACCTTTGATTTGATTAAGCATAAAACAAGGGCAAAATCAACAACAATATAATTAAGAAGCTAAGATGACAAATACCTGCAAAGGAGAATCCCCAGATGCAGGCTTAACACCAGTCACCGAACAACCCATAATCAAGCCATGACGGCGAACTCCACGATACCATTTTGGGCCAATCCTTTTTAGCTGGACATCCTTAAACCCTGCCTTCGTAAACCACTCGATATACTCCTCTTCTTTAGGGAAAAGCATCCAAACATCTGCGAAGAAACGCGACAACCAAAATGTCGGGTAGACAGGACCAATTAAACATGCTTTGCCCCCAAGTTTCAAAACCCTGTATGCTTCCTTGATGCCACGTTGTGGATCCGGCCAGTATTCAATACTGAGAACAAAAACATATCATTATCACCTCTCTTTCAAAGCAATCTACTTTATATCTATATACACTTGAACAACAATAACATCAACATTGCAACTAATGTATGCAAATACACCTCTTTCAAAGGAAGCCGTTTTATATCTATGTACACTTGAGCAGCAGCAGCTACAAGATCGCAACAAAGGCATGCAAATACAAAAAAGAAAAAGAAAAAAAACTACGGCACTGCTTGGATAAACAGCTTAATTTGCAGCGTATAGCATAAGCGCTTATCATGATAAACGCTTATGTATAAGCTGTTTCTACAACAAGAGATGAAATAAAGCTAAATTGTTTTCATATAAGCTATAAGCTGTTTTCGTATAAGCTATCTTGGAGAGCTTATGAAAAACAAACTGAAAATGTCACAAGTTGTTTTCATAAGTTCTTTCAAACTGTCTCACAAGTGTTTATTTTATGCCAGTAAATGAGCTCAAATAAGCCAATCCAAATAGGCCCTAACAGTCATCAATAAGAACATGCAGATACAAATTAAGCAATTTTGTAGAAATTAACCATGCATCATTATTTAAAGGCATATGAAACAGCATAGATATGTGAAGTGAAGAAATCGATATACCTTCCAGCGGACACATATCTATCAGCATAATCAGTTCTAAAGGGTAAATCTTCAGCATCCCCTTCAACAATTTTACAATCCTTAAGCGGTTCCTTTTGCTTAGCCTTAGCAAGCTGATGAGGTGACTGATCAAGAATAGTTACATTCTTAGCATCAACATGCTTAACAATACCCAATGTAGTGAAACCAGTACCACCACCAACATCAACAACAAGCATATTCCTATCAGTAAGTTCAGCTGGTTCAAGAGCTTCATCTCTCATATCTTCAGTCCAATGACCAGGGTTTATAACATGGTCATACACAATTGAAAGAAACCTATAAAACCAAAATGCTTCTTTTTTGTGTTGTATAAACCTAGGTTGTGAACTTGGTCTTGAAGATGATACACTAGAACTAGAACGTACTACAATGTTTCTCTTCAAATTGGAAACCCTAATTTTAGCATTGATACTTGTTTTGGGGTAAATTAAGCTCTTACCATTGAAATCTGAACCTGTGAAACCAAACCCATTTCCATTTTGGGTTTTGAAATTCAAAAATGTAAGCTTTTGAGTTCCACTAAGCATTAGTGAAGCCATTGAATTAATCTACAAAAATCAACAAAGAAATTAAATTTTGAAGTGAATTTTTCACATTACAATGAGATTGTTATTGAATTGAAAACTGAATTTGAGTTGAAAGGAAAGGGAAATTTAGCAGAGAATTGAGGTTACCGAATAGTGGTAGAGAGAGAGTGAGGATGAGAGAGAAACACGTAGCAGAAGATTGAAACGAAGGTGGAAATGTCGTTTTGGGTGTTGAAAATGAAATGTGTCGCTCACAAAAATTTCAATTTCGATTTCATTTCATTTCTCGCCACATACTCAAAACTTGATTTTCTGATGATTATGCTATTTCTTTGTCTCTAGATTAATTTCACACAAAAAAATAAAACAATGTCGGTCCAAGGTCCTTATGAAGTTTTTTTTTTTTGTGAAGGAACTGAGTTTTTTTTTTAAGGAGAAGGAATCGAGTTTGTGAAAGAAATTTATGGTTTCATTACTTGTGTTTAATTCTTGAGAATAAGAGAAAATCGATTATTTCTGATTTATCTAATATTAAAAATTGTCTTTTAATTTATAATTAATGATACATTAATCGTGTTTTTATCTTTTCTTTAATTAATAAAACATGTAAAAAAATGATTTGATAGGTTTTTGAAATGTTTTTATTTGTATCAAGCAATTGAGATAGTTAATGAGCTCTACAAAAGACAAATTGTTTACGAGATCATTACTTTGATTGTTGGGTGGAAGAATTCTTGGTGAGACTTTATGTTGTATGTTTATTTTTATTGAATTTTTAGCATGTCACACACCTAAGTGTCTTTCATTATTTTGATTAATTGTACATTTATCCCTACAAATGCTATTATCATAAGGTAATTAAAACCCGGTTGCTCATTAAACCGATGTACTCACTTGTTCACCGAAACATTGATATAGAAAAATAACCCTTGTTTAATTTGTATTGAGCACTCCATCTACCTTCTAGAAAGGATTAATCAAAAAAAAGAAAAAAGGATTAATCAAGTGCGTGTCAGGTACATGAGAAGGTTTATGGAGTTCGTAATAAAAGCCAACCCTAATGACAATGCAATGTCAAAGACAATTATCAATTTAGGAAATTTGCAAGCATGCATGTCACTAAAAGTTATCATATTTTTCTATAAACAGGGGTCTTGCAACATTGTAACAAGAGTTGCTTAATACATTCGGTAATATCATCTAAGATCCAACACATAAAACAATCATAGATTATTGTAGATGATTAACTATGTCATTTTTCTTTTCTCTCTTAAATTTCAATTTTCAAGTCATCTATGTTTTCTGCCCTTTAATTTTATTTCACATTTATTTTTCCTGCACTTTTAAATTTTTGCACATTTACTTTCAAGTCTTCTACTTTTTATACATTTCACAATATTACTTTTTTTCTAAAAATATCGTACTCCAATGAATACAATTTTCTACACTAAAACACACACACAAAAGAGTCCTTTGTTCAAGTATTCAAAAAGAACGTCGACATTGTTAACTTTTATGACATATGCGAACAACAAGACAACATATACACTGACCCAATGACTCATTCTTAATTGAACACATATCTTAGTCTTTTACATGCTATCATTTGGATATGTGATCTACACTTTGAAAACGTGGATTTCTTACTTGATTTAAAAATAGTGGTGAACGATGTTAACCTAGATATAGATGATGCTACCAATTTTGGATATCTTTTATTAGAACGTAAGCGTAGTTTTATCTCTTAATTTACAAATTTTCATGTTAAATTTAGTTAAATACAAACAAATGAGATCGTTCACGCATTTTGTTTATTAATATAAAACAATAATTAATAGTTTATTTAAAAATGCAAAAATAGGAAACAAAGTGATTGAAATAATTAAGAATTAAGCACCGGGTGTCATGTCCATATCCAACTTTGCTGTCTTGCTCTTTTGAATTACAAACAAAATAAAAATAACAAAGCTCTCACTAACACCTTGATATGCATAATATAATTTGAGTTTCAATTTGAAATTGAAATTGAAATTCAATAAGTGCGCACCGGCACCGCAGCGTTGTAGGGCAAAAGTAGAAATCAAAAAAGTTCCTTTTTGAAGAATAATAATAAAAATTCTGTGAGTGAAGTAAAGAAAATACCCTCCTTTTTTCTTTCTTTTCTTCCTAATTTCTATGCACAAGTAAACGGTAATGCTGCTGCAATAGTTTTCAGATCTGTGTGATATTATTAAGTAAAAAGGGGGGGTGCATTTTAGTGGATGAAAAGTGTTGCAAGTTTATTGTATATTTAGTGTGTTATGGCGTCTGAAACGGCGTCGTCTGCGGATGAAGAAAAAGAAACCCTTGTTGTTTCTGTTTCAGCTGCTGTAGCTGATGGCGCGACTGATAAAAGAGGAAAGCATCGTATTCTTGCTGAATTGAAGCGTCTTCAACAAGATACCAAATTTCTTCAGGTTTGTTTGTTAGTTACATTCATCTTGTTTCTTTTTTGAATTATGTATAATGTATAACTAAATGGTATAGATCTTGGTAAATTAGTTTCAAAGATTTTAGATTTAGAGTGAAGACCTATGAAGCACGGATACAGACATCTCACGCAACACGGATACTCACATGCCTATCTTCTTAATAATTTGAGAAAACCACATAATTCAATGTAATTATATGTGTCGGTGTCGGACTCGTGTTCGACACCGGAACACGCCTAATTCGATATTGAGTGTCTGAGCTTCATAGGTGAAGACCCGGTTTGGTTTATTTCCTGATAAAAATAATACTCTTTAACATAGACCTAATACATGAGTTATTGAATGAATATAAAAAATGAATTGTTTTTTTATAAATAGGACAGGAGGGAACTATTACTAGTCCTTAACATTTTCAAATTGGAGAAAAATTAGTTCTTTGTTATATTGAGCCGAGGACTAATTTGTCATCCGTACAAAATTGTTAAGAAATAATTTGGGTTTTTTTTTTGTTGTAAGAGATTAGATGGGGCCGTGGGAATATTGCGAGGAACCAAAATGGATCTTTACTCTAGATTTTATATGGTGTTTCTTGTTTCTAGGGTGTGTAATTTTCCACTTAGTATGACACATTTTAATGCCACACAAATTTGTTGCTCTTTGAAATAGAGCAATGCTATTTGCGACGAAAAATTTATACAAGAAAAATAAGAATGCATAAAAGTAGTAGATTTGACCAATGAGGTTATGGCTGACCATATATAGAGAAATGGGTGGTTATTATTGTATGTGTTACATGCTGTCACTATGTGGACTGTTAGTTGTATTGTATTGCTAAATTACAAAACAATGTGGGATTATAAAGTTTAGAAGATTAACCCAATTTTGATGCATGATTGATGTGTTCGTGTTGTAATGTAAAAAACACTTGTGTTTTCACTTAATAGCTTAAGCTTATATTTGAATGTTGGTTAATGATCGCAGAATCAAAGCTTTTTCTGCTGATGCGTGGTCTGGAGTTTGATTCTTGCTGTCATTATTGCAATATTGAAGTTGATCTGATAATTGGTTTGGTTCATTTATAGCATGTGTATCTTCAGAGTAGATATGCATATTTCCTTCCAAAGTATATCTGGAAGTTGAAACTGGCGGTCATATACAGGCTGTATCAGTGCTGTAGCGCTATAGCATAGCAGAATTTTGATAAAACGCCGCTGTTTCTGATTCCCGATTTAGTACAATGTGTTGTCAAGTAGCGGTTAGCATTGCAGCGTAGTAGAATTTGAACAAACTGATATTTACTGCAATTTGCGATAGACAACACTAGTTGAAACACATCTTGAACCATATGGCCTGTTCGAGCTAGAAATTTTGGTGAAGGATGTGATATAGGAGAGCAAAATTCAAAATAAACTTAACTTATAGCGGACTAAAATATGTGTCACGTGTCTTTCTGATTTCCTGGCAAAGGTTAATGTGGTTCAGCCGTTTTGTTTCCATACATTTTTTCTTTTTTGATTCTTGTCATGGATGTGAGTACTTAGCAAGCGGTTATTTGGTTGACTTTTCTAATTGCTTAAATCAATGTTAGGACATTTTGCAAAGTTGGGTGTATTCTCGTAGTGTAAGCCTATAATTAGCTTCTGTTAAAAGTTGGTTGTCTCTATGGTTGTATTCCTGCATTTGTTGGTTGGTAATCATTTTCTTTTCCTGAATGTATTCAGGAAGAATTGGATGAGCTCGAGAAAACAGAAAATGTGTCGGCTATATGCAAGGAGTAAGTACTGACTGAACGGTTGTTTCTCTCTTATTACATGAAAGATATTAGAAAATCATGATATATAGTTCAAGAGAGAATTTTTAGTTAGTGTTGGTTAGAACATCTGATATAGATAATACTTGTTGGATTGGCCCATTGACCCTTTTGTTCACTTGTGGGATGACTGCACCAACCCTAGTTTTTTTCTTATGAGTTGTTAAAATGCTTATCTCATTATCAGTATTGTGCTACAATATGCTATAAGGCTTAAACAATTTTACTTGGCATTGCGCGCAGATTGCTACAAAACATGGATAGTAGACCTGATCCACTAATCCCAGAGTAATTTCTCTTACCTACATCTTTACTCTTATTCTTTCTTGATTGTGAGTTTAGAGAGTAATCGTCAGTTTTCTCTGATAACAGAGTTCATGGACCTGTAAACCTCTTATGGGATAGATGGTTTGAAGGGCCTCAGGATCCGCAAGCATGTAGATGTTGGATACTTTGATGTGAAGCTGTATGTTAATTGCATTGCTAATAGAATGTGAATGTTACTGCACAAAAGTGACTATGGAACTGAAGAAAATGCTTGATGGCATTTTATACTACACACACTAATTCTTTAATGGCTTCATGTTGTATTACATCAGAATAGATTGTGCATCAAATACTGTCTATCTGTAAACACATTAATTTACTGCATTCAATTAGAATATCATTATTTGTGCTTATGGAGTGTATGAAACTTGAAGCCAACCTAGAGATTATGGCTATTGGTGGTAACTGTTATTGCGCCTGTGTGGATATGTTTATCAGCATCCGGCCTTTAAGGAACTAGCTTTAGAAAGGACTGGTAATGGTTTGATAAGCTATCAACAAAACCCGGGGGAAAATGAGATTTTCTGCCAGACCTGGTAAGGCTTGGGAAAGGAAAGAACACTCATTATCTCTCATTTCACTAGAAATTTATGATAGATCCTGTAATCTTGTTGCTTTCTGAGCTTTATTTTTTGGTGTTCCATTTAACAAGCCTCCTATGTAGTTTTTATTTTCTTTTTTTAGCTTTCCTTCTCTATCACTCATGCTCAAAATTGTTTCCAGGTGTATCTTTAAATAGTTCCTGTTAATAATGTCCAAGACATACTTGAAGCTAAGGCTTTTCTATTGGTATGTTTGGATGGCTAAATGTATGTGTTAGTATATTTTTGAGATTTTATTTTTTTTTGAAAGAAAACTATAATAAATGATCATATAACATTTCAATTACACTTGATTCATATTCATCAACATTTTATAACTTTAATTTAGAAAAGAAAAATAACTCCTCTCATCTTCAAAATTATTCATCCAAACATACCCTAAATGAATAATATCAATCATCGAGGAATAAAAAAATATCCAATACATGTTTTGAAATATCAAACATTGAGATTCTCACTTTTATCTCTTCTCACTTTAGAGGGATCAAGTCCTTGCAGCTGCACTAATGCTTAATGCAATGTTGGAGTCACAATGGTTTTAATGAAATCATGCTGCCACCGTTAATTTATTGAAGCTTCTGGAGTACACCAATCAATAAAATGGATGAAGCAAGATTAATGCAAAAACAACTAATTGAAAAGCAATAGTCATGTTTCTAATCCTCCAATTTACCAACAAAAGAACTATACCATTTGATCCCCAACCCCTTTTGACCCCTTAAACAGCAGTAGCAGAAGATACAATTCTCAATCAACATGGACAAAATGTAATATGTGTTTATGTAGCTATCGGTCAAAAAACATCTTCTGTGGCTCAAGTGGTAACTACTTTACAAGAAAGAGGGGCAATGGAGTACACTATTATAGTGGCTGAAATAGCAAATTCTCCAGTTACATTACAATACCTCGCTCCTTATACAGGTGCATCTCTGGCTGAATATTTTATGTACCGTGAACGTCACACTTTAATCATTTATGACGATCCCTCCAAACAAGCACAGGCTTATCGCCAAATGTCTCTTCTATTACGAAGACCACCAGGTCACGAAGCGTATCTCGGAGATGTTTTTTATTTACATTCTTGTCTTTTGGAAAGAGCCGCTAAATTAAGTTCTCAGTTAGGTGAAGGAAGTATGACTGCTTTACCAATAGTCGAGACCCAATCAGCAAATGTTTCAACTTATATTCCTACTAATGTAATTTCCATTACAGATGGCCAAATATTTTTATCTGCCGATCTATTCAATGCTGGAATCAGACCAGCTATTAATGTGGGTATTTCTGTTTCCAGAGTTGGGTCGGCGG
>Ga0315915_1003338_pt1 | contig 20381 bp, 15 predicted proteins | sample MpolbnodulesMG_FD_207738 | JGI IMG/M metagenome (GOLD analysis project Ga0315915, IMG submission 207738) | Medicago polymorpha root nodule microbial communities from Los Angeles, California, United States - branched nodules | ecosystem: Host-associated > Plants > Roots > Nodule | place: USA... | reverse complement strand
AGGAATTAAAAGTGATAAAGAAAAAGAGAGACCTATTTATCTACATTTTTTATTGATTTGGAAGGACTAGGTCCTTTGCCTACGTACCCGTGAGGGATCAAAACCTCGTAGTTCGGGGTAGAAATTGTCGTTTGATTTGTTTTGTGTTTTTTATTAGTTTTGAAAAAGGTTTTAAAATAAAAAAGCCAAGTGGCAAGTAAGGTTGTTTGTGTTTTTTAATTTAAAAGAAAATAAACTTGAAATATGATTAAGTTGATTTAGAATTTGATTAAGAAAAATAAAATAAATAAAGGGATCACTTGGTTTTGGAACCAAGGTTTATTATGAAAAGTTTTTGTTTAACTGATTGATTAAAGCATGCAAATAAACTAACGGAGCAATAAAAAAAATAAATGCGCGTGGACTTTTGTGGTGACATTGGATCACCACAAAGTCCCTAATAATGATATATAAAGCGATAAATAAAACACACACACACTATTTTTCTCATTTATGTGTTACATTTGACCTAATTACATTCTAAATCTATGTGCTAAAAAATAAATGACAGAAAATAAATATGCATGATGATATGATAAACAATAAAATAAAAATGCATGATAATATAAAAAAAAAATGCATAAAGAAAAATACAAAATAAAAAAAAGAGATAAAAGAGATTGGGGATTCAAAATGGGCCGTTGATGTGATCAACGGCCCTGATCAGATCAAGAAGCAAAGCTGCAAGCTGTTGGATTGAAATCAAGGGGTTGAGGAGGCGAGGGTGCGTGGTAAGACATACACCCGTGCGCACTAGATCACAAGGTTATGTAAATAACCTCACCGTCCCCCCCACTTCTTCATTTCCACATGTTTTTCTCTCTCCTACCTCATGTTCTTTTTTTCTTCTCGCATGGCTTCTTCTTCTTCGTTTTTCTTTCCTTTTTTTTTGATTTTTTTCAACACAAAAAAAACAATTAAACAATTAAAACTAAGAACTAGAGAAAGAAGGAAAAAAAACTACCTTTGTGTGGGTGTTTGGATGGGTTTGGATTTTGTACCGGGTCAGATTCACAAACTGTTTTTTGTGGCTTATGAGTGTGGTGGTTTTGAATTGAATTTGTGTGATGTGTGGGTTGGATTTCAGTTCTGAATACGTGGGTGTTGTTGATTTGTGTTGATGATTCGGCTGTATAGGGATGGTTTGGATTGAGGGTTGTTAGAATTTGAGGCTTTGTGATTTTGATTTGTGACTTTGTGACTTTCTGCAGGTTTATGCGATTTTGGGTGTTTGGATTCGAAACCGTAATTGTTGTTGTGGCTGGAAAATAGTGATTGAGAATGAGGGCTCTTCTGTTGTGTTGTGCGTGATGATGAAATTCGGCTCCCCTTCTTTTGTGCTTTCACCTCTTTCTTTTAAAGCCAAATTCACATTTCAGAAATGGAAATTGGTTTAAAGGAAATTGATGTGGTTTGAAAGCCATTGATGATGAAAAACGTTTTTGATGAGAAAAGGAAAGAAAGATTGGACTTCAGGAATGCCTGTAATTGAGGCGTGTAGACACTCTTGAGAATTTTTTTTAGACATGGGCACTTGCTTTGGACTTATTAAAAAGTGTTGACCATAAACCAAAATAAAATAATAAAATGAGAAATAAAAAAAGATAAAAGATGGAAATAGGAAAAAAAGTAAAGTAAAACTAAAAGACTAATAAAAATAAAGAGAGAAGAGGGCCCGAATTGGAACAAAAATGAGGTATTTTAAAATACCTCTCTGCCGAATTTTCACTGAAAAGTCAGAGACTATTCACGATCAGACAGTGTATGAATGTAAGTCCTTAGGTCAAAAATTGGGGTATGACAACCTCATTTACCAGACAATATCCATCCATTAAAGAGTTATAAGTAACAATGTTAGGTTTTACATCTTTTTTCATCATCACAACAAACACATTTTTAGCTTCTTTCACTTTTCCTTCCTTACAAAATGCATCAACCAATATACTAAAGGTATACACAGTTGGGTTGATGTTTTCCGATATCATTTTATGTAACAAACCAATTGCATCTTTCAATTGACCCATAATGCATAAACCACAAATTAAAGTATTATAAGTGACAACAGTAGGACAAATTCTCTTAGCAACCATCTCAGAATATAAATCAAAAGCATCATTAACAAGTTTACCTTTGCACACACCATCAATAATCGTGTTGCACATCACCACATCCAGTTAAACTCAGGAGCTGCAGGAGGTGTAGTAGACAGGATAAGGTACAAGAGAAAGAACCTGAATTGAACCGAGTCAAATTGGTGTTCTTGATGATAAAAAAAGCTTCTGATTTTGGATTGAATTTGTCCTGCAATCTGTGTTGTCAGATAGTTACATGTCCAAATACCATTTTGGAAAAGATTTTTATGCATGAGCTGGGATTATAAGGATTGAAGGAACACAGAGGGCATCTCAGTTAACACATTTGTTGGATTAAATGAATCTCAGTTAATCTGTGGAAGATGAAAAAAAGGTAAAAGACTCCGGGAATGTTCAAAATGAATAAACAGTGAAAGTTCCACTCATTGAAAATTGACTTAAAATAATTAAAGAGATGTACACAATATTTAAAAAATTAACAATTGTTTGTTATGAGAAAGAGAGTGTGCAAAAAAATAAGAATTTGTTTGAGAGAGATAGTAACTAACAATATTTTTTTTGACAAAGTAACTAACAATCGTCAGTGCAAAAAATAAGAATTTATTGGTGGATTAAAAGGAGGATATAATAAAAAGAAAATATGCAAAAATAAACTTAATTAATTTGATGTTAATATTCTAAAACGACATTTAAAAAGGATCAGAAGAAGTACTAATTTATTCGAAAAGATGAAAAGTTAGTGTTAGACAAATTAATTAATAAACACGTAGTATTTTAAAAAGAGTTACACACAAAATGGACACCTTGTCAACTTTTTCAAATATGTATTAAGAACAGGAAGAAAAAAAACACTTAAAAAAAAAGTAGGGAGTGATAATTTTATTTATTTATGACATTAAAGATATTTATTATTTATGACATTAAAGACTATATCTTATTGTTATCATATGTTATGTTAGCCATTGAAATAACCTTTGACATAATAACCTTAGATTTACTGCCTTTTAAAAACCCACTTTAGATTTACTACCTTTTAAAAAGGTTTTGGTATAGTTCCTCTTTTCTTTTTTTTATTCCTTTTTTGGTTTCTAATGGATAGTTGATATAGACTTTTTGGAATGTGATTCCTATCTATCTAGTGGTCTTTAATTGTTTTCTCTTCTCCTATATACTATCGAATAGTATTCCTTGCCAATAACATTCATTTAGATTTTGTTTGGAGGTTTAAAAAGGGAGGGAAAGGAGGAGAGCTTTAGCTGGTGGAAAATATAAGAAAAAATAGAGGAATTTTTAATTTACATTTTTTAAAAGATTAATTTTTTTAGAGAATAATGATTTAATGCTTATAATTTAGGCTAAATTGCTTTTATGATCTCTTAACTATTCTTTAGTTTAGTTAAAAAAACTATTTTTTTTATTATTTTGAATTCATAATTAATTTTTAGTCCGTTTAAGTTCCTTAAGTTCATATATATTACACAATTTGCTCTCTTTCTGTTAGTTTTATTAAAAAAAAATTAATCCAATAATACGTGTCATTTTGGCATTTTTTGAAATTTTTATTTATCAATTTCTTAAAAATAGGAAGAACACAAGCAACAACAAAATATAATTCATCCCTCAAAAAAACAAAAAATAATCCAGTAAACCGTTAAGATCCAATTATTTATTTTATGACAAATAGATCAAATATGTAAGATTAAAAAATTAACGAGGTTTATGGTAAATCACTTATAATTTTTGATCGACATTAAACATTGGAGGTTAACACCTTAACGGAAAGGACTAAGTTGTACAACGTAGATAACTTAAGAGATTGAAAATGATCAAAAATTAATTATAGACCAGTTATACCAAAAATTAAATTGAGTGTCCTTTATAATGTCACATTTTTATTTCTTAATGATTATCATTATATTTTATTGCTTTTGCATCATTATTATTTTATATAAATATTTATGATATAATAACTGGATCCTCCACTAATTGAGATATATATGGATCTGTCAAGAAAAAATCATGGTGTTGACAAACTTTTCTCTTATGAGGTGATCTAAGTGTTTTAATTAAAAAGATTGAACCAGAAATAGTGGATAGAAGAGAGAAAATATTGGGTGTTGACAACATATAATAAGATCCTTAATGTTTTTATAATCCAACGGTTAAGAAATTTTTCTCTAACCATCTTTCGAAAAGAAAAAAAAACCTCTAACTTATCCATCCTAAAAGACCTATTGAGGTCTCTCACCCTAGACCGGGCCCTCATTTATATTCATCTCCCTTATTATCATTTTTTTAACAAATCTTTCTTCTAACCATCTTATCAATATCATATCTCTCGCATCATTTTTTTTTTATTTCTCATAGTTTAAAAGAGGTGTATATCTGTTTACCAATCTTTTTCCAAAAAAGAATACAAATGAGACTTATGAGGACGAAAATTTGCTGCTAGAAGGACACGTGCACTAGAGTTAAGCATTAAATTTTCAATTTTGACACAAGAAAAAAAGCATTAAATGAAACAAGCTAGAAATAGGAAGTGGGCCCCTTATCCGTTTCAGCGCCACGGAGGATTGAAAGAATTCTGATCAACTTTGAAGTTTGAAGCACACACTGACAACAAGTCCAAGAGGGGACTTAACGTGATCTTCAGTCACATGATAAGGTCTTCAGTCATATGACAACTTTTAAGAATTTTTAATTAAAATAATGTATATAGAAAAAGTTAAATAATTTAATTTTTAATGTGTTGAATGTATCAATTTATATAAAATTTCATTATTTAAAGATTGTAAAAGAATGTTTTAAAAACACTCATTGACATTTTTCTTATCATGATCGTCATTCTAAACACAAAATGACAAATACTGTATTTAGTATTAGGAGATATTATGAATATTTGAGGATCTTTATTTTTCCAAGTTTTTATTTGATTTTATAGGATGGTCTGCAACACTCATTATCATTGGATCTCTAAAAAAAAAAAAACTCATTATCATTAGTCTTAATTTAAACCGTCTATATTTAAACAGTGAATAAGTTTAATCCTAAAAGTACTTTGGGTATTTATCCAAAAGTTTATAAATAAAACTTATAAATTTTATAGGCTTATTAAATGAACAAAATAGTACAAAATTAGCATTATAAAAATCTAAAAGAAAAAATACAAGAATTATAAAATCATTATAAATTTATTTATTTTTATAACCAATTATATCATACCTTTTATTTTTATGTATAATATATAAAGAGTCAAAGATAAAAAATAAAAAAAATAAAAAAATTGAAAGAAAAGAGTCAAAGATAAATAAAAGCATGGATAATTATCATTTTCGGAGAATGAGTATATATAAACCAAACGAAAACAAAGGGGTCTACACACATGAGGTGTTTCATCATTGAATGTTTTGTTGACATATGAACTACTACAAAGTCATCATCTTTGATTGAAAATTCTCACCTTCTTAATTTCTTGTGCTTACAAGGTACGTTTTGTAGTCAGCATTTGACTACTTGGTTTCTTGGCTCAGCCATCTTTTACTGTGCATTACTTGGTTTTTTGTTTGGTATCAAAATTTTAATCAAAAATGCAATTTTTTCTTCTTTTTATTGGATCTGGATTCAGTTGAGGAAAACCCATTTGATTGTTTGAGAATTGGGTTTGTTTTGTACAGTGATGAAATGAAATGGGTTAGTATAAAGCTAGTTTCTTTGTTTCTATTTTGGTTGCAATTTGCATTGTACAGTAGCTTCTTCTTGCTTTGAAGGTGTTTGGTTTTTTGTCTATAGATGTTTAATGTTTAATTCACTTTGAGCAAACATGGAGGCAATACAAATTGTGTTATGTGGAAAGCTTCAATATTTGTCTTTTTGAAAAGTCAGTATCCGGTGCAAGGATCGACTAATCTGGGGAACATGTGGGCTCAATTGAAGCCAGAGCAAGTCTCTGTATAGACTGGCCAGACAGAGGAATTGTTGGCACGTAGATTCGAAGAACATAAGTCCTAGAGAGTGGAAAACATCAAAATAACTGTTTGTTTGGTGCATCTGCTGGAAAAATGATTTGGGGTCTTTTTGTATACACTTACCTGTCTTTCATGTATAAGGAAAAACGAAATTAGAGAATGAATTATTGTTTAACTTAAATTATTGATTTATTTAGTTATAGTGGTTTTTGGGGATATTTAAGAACATATTTGTGTTTGGGAAACAATTTGTAGTATATGTTTTGACACTGTGCTTTTGTTGAACTTCAAAGTGTAGTTTTTTTGCCAAAATTGCGGTGCCATACCGTGATTCTGTCAAAGTTAGTATTATTCCCTTGGCATGGTTTTAGCAGCTTTATTTAATTTATTCAGACTCCATGGACTTGTATGATACTATGGTTGGGTATGAAAATTACCAAATCCACTATAGATTTTCCACAATATCTTAATCTGCAATGACTTTGGTGAGACAAAGGAACAACATCCTACTTTAAGGTGGTTTTTAGTCAATGCATGTGTTGAAATATTCCTAGTCTTTTTATAATAATTGAGTGATGGCTAAAAGTGTCAAAAGATTGAAATAAATTAATGTTTTGACTTGATCCAATTAAACAAATGTTTGCAAAGCTGTGATTTGAATTCTTTTAGATTGTGGTAACCTTCAAGGTCCTGCAGAAACCCTTCATATCCATAATTGATATGTTTATCGTCTTTTCTTGAACATATTTTTGGGTCTTGTTAACAAGTGCCCCCAGACACTCTTTAAGCATTCCAAAATAAGCCATTATTCTTTAAAAAGGTCAAATATTTCGATTTCCAAGGCATTGATTACATGCATTTTCATAAATACTTACTACTTATGGTCCTTAAAGAGTGCCTCGAGGGAACTCGTTAACATTTCCCTATATTTTTTATAATATTTATCAATCCGTTATTTTTAACGGTTGTTTTTTTTCTTCCAGGTATTTACTAATGGGTACTGCTAAGTCAGCTGTTGATTTAATGGGATCTTCTTCTGAAGTTCATTTTTCTGGATTTCACATGGATGGTTTTGAGAAAAGAGAGGCAAGCGCAGAACAACCAACAACATCAGCAACTGATGTGTACAACCAACCTTTCGTCATAGGTGTGTTTTCTTATGGCAAGTTGCCCAAGTAGTAATGAAGTCATTGACTACCTATCTGCGTCCATTGGTGCTGGACAATCTATGCGTTGTGTTTCTTGTGTTTTTACTATCTTGATGTCTGAAGAGAGTTTATGAATAGTGAGACCTGTTACTTTACAAGTCAGTTTTGTAAGTATGAGTTAGATCCAATCTAAAAAACTAATATCTTGTAGGAACTAAGAGGTGCTAGAGATCATAAATGGTTTGCGTTCTGTTCGATTGCACCATTAATTAATTATTTGCAAATAGATACTTAGGTAGTTAGAGAGGGTAGGTATAGTTGCAGTGTACATAAATACAAAAGAGAGAAACAGAGAAAGTAGCTGGTCATTCGAGAGCATTAGTGCCTTAGGGAAGGGAAGTTACTTACCTTCGAGGTTTTACATTGTTGTTCTCTAATCAGACTATTTTCACCAATTCTTTGTAATAAATCTCAGTTCGGATATCTTTGAATGTAGTTCACACGGGACATTAAGTTCTGCTACAGAATACATGAATAAAATTGTTGTTGCAGCACTAGACATTAACACAATTTTATTTTAGTTGAAATAAATAAAAGAATTTATTGGCATTTGAAATACATTTCTTTGAAATAAAAATGACATAATCTCATAAACAGGTCAGAGTTCATGTTTTCGGTGTAAAGAAATCACACTTGTCTTCTATGTGTTATTCTAAATTAAAACGAAATGTAAGTACTTAGCACTTAATATGCAGGTATGAGATCTAGCATTATTTCCTGTTATGCGGTTATTTTAAACTTTAAAATTTATTCAGCTTTTATATCATGTTATGTTTATACAGTAAAGCTTCATGCACAGCTATCATACATGATACGATCCTAGGTTTAGTCCCCGCTTTGATGCACCGTTTTAAATTTTACAGCTTTTTTGTTTTATCTTGATGATTCTAATTTATTTATCTATTTTTGCAGGTGTTGCCGGTGGTGCAGCATCCGGCAAAAAAACAGTTTGTGATATGATTGTTCAGCAGCTTCATGACCAGCGAGTTGTGCTTGTCAATCAGGTGATAAATTCTTTCTATTCTTACACATTGTGGTCAAATCAAAAAAATATTAAGACTTAATTTTTGTTTCTCAAAATGACCATTGGGGGCACAATCAATCGACCAATGCTTCAGAATCCTGTTCTGTCAAGCTTGTTCCTGACCTTCGCTTCAACAATATCATATGCTTCTATTGATCATTCGTTCCCTCCTTCCTTTTTGTCTAATTTTTCTTTTTTGGAGATATGTTTCAGAGTTAGGGCTGAAATTTTTTATTGTACTTAAATTGATACTTTATGCTTAATAAGTTAACTATTCAACATATGACAGGATTCTTTTTACAATAACTTGACTGAGGAGGAACGAGCAAGAGTACAAGATTACAACTTTGACCATCCTGGTCAGTACAGTTATACTTCTTAGTCTGACATCATTAGTGTCAGCGAGTGTCTTTTGATATTAAGATGTTGTGAACGATAAAAAATTCTGTTATCTTACTGTGATGCTTTTCCATATTTTCTCTATTTTTTTTTTGGTACAATGCTATATTTCTCTTTATTTCTATTCATTGACCAAAATGTGGTCTTCTTCATTCTCTAGTCATTACAACAGAAAACAAATTATGAATGCATTAGTTGAGGCTTTGTATTGGTGAATAATAATATCCTGAAAATTGACAGGCTAGCAGGATAAGGAAAATACGCAGCCTTTTTTCCGCTTAATAACTATGTGAATGTTCTTGTATGTCTAATATAATAGTTGATCATCAGATGCTTTTGATACTGAGGAATTGCTTCGTGTTATGGACAAGTTGAAGCATGGTGAAGCTGTTGATATTCCAAAGTACGACTTCAAGAGTTACAAAAGTGATGCGTTAAGAAGGGTATATATCTTTGGAACCTTAATTTTTTTTTTTAGCTGTTTTAAGTTGTAAATATCATGCAAAAGAATACCTTTCTTTTTTAGTGCATATCACATGCATAAAATATATATAATCTAAATGCATATTTACTCTCAGTTTTGTAACAAAGCTCATGTCACTATCATTCCATTTTATTTTGTTTTAACGTGTCTTCAGGTTAACCCTTCAGATGTTATAATTTTGGAAGGCATCCTTGTTTTCCACGATCCTCGTGTTCGGGAGTTGATGAATATGAAGATATTTGTTGACACAGGTCCTTTTATTTCCTTTAATTCATACTTTTTATTGTGTATGTTTCACATTTTTGTTAGATTAATTTTATTTCATCTCGCGGAATTGGTGTCCCCGCTCCTCATAATCCACAATGCGATGTAGGAAAATTCCTACGCTCCATATATAGCATATGTTAATTTTATATGGAATATTTTGTTAAATCAACTTTTTCTGTATTATTTCTTTCATTTATTTGTTGATTATTTTTATATTGAATTTTTGCCTGCGTACCTTCTACTTATTTGATAAGCCGGTAAATTTTCCATGTCATCATTGAAATACTAAATTAAGCCGTCACTTTACCTTTTAAAATGTTCAGTGCAGATGCTGATGTTCGTTTGGCAAGAAGGATTAGGCGTGATACCAGTGAGAAGGATCGGGACATTGGATCAATTCTTGATCAAGTATATCTATTTAAAACCACATCATTTTGCACTATCATGAGTTCATTTTGATTTTGTCTTGCATTTTCCCCCATATTGATTACATTACGTACTTCTTTTCAAGACTTGGGAAAAATAATTTTAATTTCATAATGCTGATTTGGCTGCTATTGAAATTCCTTAATAATGAAACCCATGCATTATTTTTCAATTTTTTGGGAATTATATCATAAGGGTTGATTTTTGTGCTTATTATGATCTTGATCAAGCTAACATATTCTTTATCAGATTTTGACGGTCGTTTCCTTCAATGAAATAAATTTTGGTTGTTGATTCTTATGTTGCAGTATTCAAAATTTGTAAAGCCAGCTTTTGATGACTTCATTCTTCCAACAAAGAAATATGCCGATATCATTATACCTCGTGGAGGAGATAATCATGTGGCTGTTGATTTGATCGTTCAGCACATCCGCACAAAGCTTGGTCAACATGACCTGTGTAAAATATATCCAAATTTATATGTCATTCATTCGACTTTTCAGGTACCATTTTCTTGCAAGCTTTGATTTTTGTTATAAAAGTTGAATAATCATTCATGATAATTGCTGCTATGCAGATACGGGGTATGCATACTCTGATACGTGATGCTCAGATAACGAAGCATGATTTTGTATTTTATTCTGATCGTTTGATTCGATTGGTAAGTAAACATGCTTCACTATCACTTTCTAAATTGTGTGGTGATATGACATTTCTTAAATTATGCACTTGATCAGGTTGTAGAACATGGTTTAGGGCATCTTCCATTTACTGAAAAGCAAGTGATCACTCCCACTGGTAATCATTTCCTTTTCGTACTTGATTTTTGAGATTTTATTTGCAACCGAAACTGTCTCCATGTGATTTTGTCTTCTTCATTTAATTTAGTTTGTACCATGTTTCAACATGGTAACCTTTGATGCTGTCTTTAAATGCAGGTTCTGTATACACGGGTGTGGATTTTTGTAAGAGGTTGTGTGGTGTCTCTGTCATCAGAAGGTATTAGTCTAGCTCAAATCTGGAGTTACATGGGCATTTTGATTAAATATTTTCATCCTTGCTTCCAAGTATTGACCAGTTTGAACTGGACTTATTTGAGTTTATCTACCGACATGTAAGCACTTGTGAGACCATTTGAAAGTTTATAAAAACAATTTATGACATGTCTGTATGCTGTTTTCGGCTTATTTACACAGCTTCCCAGAGTAGCTTATGAAAACAACTTATGTCTTATATTCAAATAGTTTGACTTTATATTATCTTTTGTTATAGAAATAACTTATACATAAGTGCTTATGTTATAAACACTTAAGTTGTTTATCCAAACAAGGCCGAAGTGTCTTTGCTGAATTGACCTTGAATAGTTCAATTAGTAAAGAAAATATTGTGCCTTAGGCTTTGTTTGCGAGTTTTGAGGGGAGGGGAAGGAAAGGCTTAGGAGGGGAGGAGAGGGGAGGAGAGGGGAGGGGAGGGGAAGGGAAGGGAAGGGAGGGAAGGGAGAAAGGAGAAAAAGTCTTCCCCTTGTTTGGGAGTTAAAGAAACCAGCAAGGAAAGGAGATGGAGGGCTTATGTGATAATTTTACTATTTTACTTTTTTTTCTCTTAAAATCAATACATTGTGTTATACTTTGTAATTTATCTTGTAAATTATAATTGGAATTTTGAATTATTATGAGGACAAAATTGTCAATTTGTATGTTTAACCCCCCAAAACCCTCCAATTTGGGAGAACTTTAAAATTGGACAAATGAAGCCCTTCAAAACCCCCAAAACCTTTCCTGTTTTTTTAAAAGTCCCAAACAAGGGTTTACCTCTCCATAAGCCTTCTCTTCCCCTCCCCTCCCCTCCAAAACCCAACTCCCAAACAAAGCCTTAAGGAACTAACTCCCCCTCCTCCCCTTGATAAGATGTGAAATTATATCTCTGCAGCCGTTTATAATTTATAAAAGCACTTTCTGTTGTTGTATTAATATTCCTCTAATTTCAGTGGGGAGAGTATGGAGAATGCCTTAAGAGCATGCTGTAAAGGTATTAAGATTGGGAAAATTTTGATCCACAGAGAAGGGGACAATGGTCAACAGGTTGGTCCATCTGTACCTTTATATGCACGCATACATATCTATGCTTCATTTATTGGTTACTAACTTATCTTTTGATCCAATGATTAGCTAATATATGAGAAGTTGCCAAACGATATCTCAGAAAGGCACGTGTTACTGTTGGACCCTATCCTTGGCACAGGTTCGTGACAGTTTTTTTTTTCTTTTCTTTCTTCTGTCGTAACAGTTTTCATTTTGATTAACCATAAAAAAAATTCATTTCTAGGTAACTCAGCTGTTCAAGCGATTTCTTTACTTATACAAAAGGGTGTACCAGAGTCCAACATCATATTTCTTAATCTCATATCTGTAAGCTACCGATGCCTCAAATCCTCTATGTCTATTTTCAACTTTCCCTTTGCAATGTGATTGTTTTTCTCTTGCAACTTTCTTCTTTTTTGTGCTCCTTTGATTGGTTACATTATGATTTTCTCATATTTTCAGGCTCCTAAAGGTGTACATGTGGTATGCAAAAGTTTTCCAAGAATTAAAATTGTGACATCTGAGATAGAGATTGGTTTGAATGAAGATTTCCGTGTCATACCGGGCATGGGTGAGTTCGGAGATCGGTACTTTGGAACAGATGATGATGAACAAGTAGTGGTTGCTTCACAGTAAGGAAACCAAATTCCACAAATGTTTTGGTTGACCATCATTACATTACAGTGAGACTACCTATGTTGCAATTTGCTCAACTACTATTATCTCGTTTACTATATTCTAGAACAAATATATTTTGTACGTGATTAAGACTGAACTAATCATGCAATTGCAAAGATTTATAAGTTGTGAACTTATGAATACATGGATGGTGGAGCATTCAAGGTGATGGTATAAATGAAGTGACTAATTAGTGAAATTGACTTTTTAGAGGGTCACTAATGTCAACGTGAAGGTGGTCCATTAAGACAGGGGGACTAGACCAGAACCCTCAAAAGCGAAAACAAAACAAAGAACTAACTAAGGGAAACGAATATTTGGAAGACCATGTGTTTCCCTGAAAAAATCTTGCCTAAGGAAACTAGGTAAGGAATCCCACCAAACATTATTAATAATAACATGCCCCTGCTTAAACAGTTTATTTGCACAAGCTTTTCCTTCTCTATAGATATGTGATGATAAGATGTGAATTCCAGCATGTAAACAGTTGTGTCAACAGTTTCAAAGCTTGAAAGAAACAAGAAACAAGAAGAGGCCTCCTGAAAAGCCAAAAGAGGACAATGATTGAAACAATTTTTTAAAAAGCAATGCGAGATTCCGCGAACATTCCAATAGAAAATCTTCATTGATTCGGAGGAGTTATAGCCCCCTTAGACCGGGTTGTATAGGCTGCACAGATTTTTTTATTTTTTTTTTGCTTTTTAGTGAGAACCGGTGTAAATTGTTTAATTAGGATCTTCCGTTGCCGGAACCAAAACTTGACGTAATAAAATGAAATCGTATGGACAATATGAATGATATAAAGAAAAGAGTATTTACTCTTGTTCTCCAAGCAACAACAAATTCGTGATTTTTTCTCTCACAAATTAAGAAATGAGGGATACACACACTTTATTAATGATTCAAAATATCCGTTCTCGTGAACTCAGCTCAGTTGGTATGGACAAAGTATAATATATACAAAGTCTGGGGTTCGAATCCCGACCACCACAAAAAAAAAAATGATTCAAAATATCCGAGTACGTCTCCAAAAAAAAATTAGGATACATGGTAAACCAAGATGTTAAAAACAATAAAAACATCTTGACCAATGGTCCAAAGGCATTAAAAGTATTGAAAATATCATGGGCGGTGATCCATAACGTCAAAAATTACATGGACACAAATCAAAATTCGCTGAAATTTTAGGGTTCAAAATCATAAAATAACCCTAATTTAAATTTCAATATATTATGTCAAATTAATAATAATTTGGTATAATAACTTCCTTTAAAAATAATTAATAATTTGGTATAACTTTGGAATTTAAAATATATTTACGATATATATTATTGTAAATTATTCTCTCCTTTTTAACACCAAAACTATTCTTATTGAAAATGCAGTCATGAGTTTCTTCCCTCAACGTTTTTGTCTGTCTTTTATATATATTTTGCTCTGATTTTCTCGCATCTTTTTATCTTGTTTTTGGTTGAAAGTGTATGTATCTTTGATGAGTATGAAAAAGATGTTTTATAGTATCTCCATGCATTCCACGAGGAGGCGTTTCCTTTATATAGGTAGAGTAAAATCCTAGAGGACCATTCTAGCGAGTCACCTCCAATATTCGAATAAGTGTAAATTGGACTGTAAGGGTTTTACCTAACCTCAAATAATTCATGAAAATTGTGCAAGCTACACATCAATGGACTACATCCATTGGACTATGATTTCCTAACCTCCAATAATTCATATGTATTGCTAACCAAAGTTTGAGAAATTCCTAACAGGAGTACTACAAAATTTGGAATCCGTAAGTGGAGGTAATCAAATAGGGGAAGACCTGATTGTAAATAGTCTTATGGGTTAGTATAGGCGTCATTACTACGCATTTAAGACTATCATGGTCTTACTGACAGGTGCCTCTAAATACTCTTCAATGATACCAGATTAACAAATTATTTTTCAAAAAGTAAAATGCTTTCATTTTTAGTGTATATTTAAAGTTCTTAAAGAGTGTTCCGAGAACAACTTTTTTATCGGATTTATTTCCCATCTTTGTGACCATTCATTTTACAAGGTGTGGGAGCATTAGGTGTTTGTGTTGCATTACGTCCCTTATGTTTGCACTAGTGTAACGTTAATATTAGTTCCCTCATGTGCCTTTGCTTTTTATTAATAAAATTCCTTTGGCTTTTTTCTTAAAAAAAAAAAAAATCACAAATCCCAACTTTGTAACCTTTCATTTTACAAGAAATCAGTTTACACTGCAAACTTTAATTCCAAATTTTATTTTTGGAGTCTTTCATTTTACAAGTAATCTATTTATAGTGCACCTCCCTTAATACTAGTCACACCTTTCAAACTTTAATTTATCTCTTTCTCTCTTACACAAAGGACCACGCGAAGGAAAATACACTTTGCGCATAGAGACCATTGCTAAAAATTCTTGCTACGTAATATACATGCATGCATATATAGTAACACGTAGTGTAAAATAAAAATTGTCTATGAATAAATGGATAAATAAACAGCCATTTTGGTTTTTCCTTTAAAAAAAAACAACCGTTTTGGTTCTAAACGTGTGATGTGTTAGTATTTGAATGTATTGAAATTGCAAATATATCCACAAAAGTATATTTTATTAGTCATTTTGGCACTAAATACACTAGAGATATGTTTATAAATTCAATACATTTAAATACATTGTGACAACGTCTCGCACACATGAACAAATCAATGTATGCCAAGATATATTTTTTTAGGGCTGCATGTCAAGAGTTTTGAAGGCACTAGTCTGCACTAAAATCCCAACCATTATAGTAAGGGAGTTTCTCATGCCGTCGCTTTTTAATGGACTTAAATTTGTCACTGCTCCAACAAATCAGAAGATAGTATTTTTTTCAACAAGTCATGTCATCAAAGTCGATACATTTTCTCTCTCCCATTAGTTGAAATTTTTTTTTTCTTTCTCAGTTACATATTCAATTATATTCCTATTTTTCTATTATGAAGGGAGATTCAAGCATATTCAATTAATGATATATGCCCTGTCCAAAAAGAAAAACACATGAACAACTAAACTCCTCATATTCTTCCAAAATTAATCTGGTTTTCGTTTATAGCGTCGGATTCACCATCGTTGACAGGAAGGAAGGTTGTCATATCTGAGTGGTTGTCGTTCCACAGTTTGTGATCACATTTTCAACACATAGTTTCATTTTCAATGGATCGAGCAAGGTATTGAAACATATTATGAATCTTACAATGTTTCTTTCATTTGGATTCCTTTATTTTAGATGAAATAGTGTTGTCTAGAATTGCATGAAATAGTGTTGTCAATAGGAAATAATAGAATCATGAAACGATATATGAAAATAGTAGGACACTTTAGTGATAACATATATTGACCTAACCCATCAATAGAGATAGACGGAAAAAAAATCCCATGTCCTCTTTGCAAACACCTGAATACAACATTCATTGAGACGGGACCATCTCATATATGAAGAAGACAGAATGGGAACTTGTCACTATCAAGGTTGACCAAAACATAACAAAGGAAGAAAAGGAAAACTATATGTTGCATTTTATTTATCTATATATACATGTGGTGCTTGTGTGTATTCATTCATAATCATAACCAAAGTTCTTCTTCCTCCCATAACAAAACACAAAAACAACACAACAAAAATGGATCGGAAAAGCGTTCTCTCACTTGCATTAATCTGCATTGTCTTCGCCGCCGGCGTCGAAGGTCAATCTGCTCCAACAACATCACCAGCTTCGGGTCTAGAAGTTGAGAAAGCTAATACATGAGTTGTGGGGCGCCCAAATTTGTCATGTTGCTTTATGAATTGTACTCCACACTGCATGGATGACTGCAAGCGTAAGGGCTTTTGCTTTGGCGGCTATTGTGATTTTGTAATTAATCAAAAATTATGTTGTTGCATTACCAATTGAGTGAGTTCTAGTGTTTGTATTATCAAAATAACATGCATATCACGCTTCTAAAATAATGATGAACTTTTTAACTATCTATTTATTCGATTGGACTACTGTTTAAAACATTTTCTAGCACTTTAATTCGTATATATAGTACACAATGATAAGCTGCAATAACATGCATAAGGCATCACATTTGAGTTTCACTTCTAATTATTGTAAGTTGAACTTTTAATTCCAAACCAAGAAAGAAAGTAAAGAGAAGGAAGCTAGTAACATAGTTACTTACAATATAGTGTAATGAAACTGGATAGATGAAAATGTTTGATGAAAATAATATCTCTTTAAAATTAGGCGTTTATAACATAAGTGTTTATCATATAAGTACTTACGTAAAAGCAATTTCTATAACAAACGATAAAGTTAAATTAAATTGTTTTCATGTGGAGAGCTTATGAAAATAAGTTGAAACCAACTTATGGAAGCTCACCCAAATAGGTTAGGAAGTGTTTATGCCAGTAGATAAACTCAAATAAATCAATTCAAAAGTGTTTATAACCAAAAAGTAAGAGAGTGAGTGGAGAAAATGCCATCATTTCAGTTTGTTTTATAAATTTGGTTTAAAATCGTTCACTCAAACAAGAAAGTCCGAAGTATCCAAATTCAATGCCATTAGTATACCTCGTGTGCCAATTTTGTCGGATTGGTTACAAAATTCTCTAGGGCAGACTTTTGTTTATTCATGAAAGAATATTGTTTTGCCAAGTGTTTCATTATGCTCTAATATGTATTTATACAATGATGTTGTCTTGAGCTTCAAATATCTCTAACCCGAGCATTAAGTATCTTTAAATTGGGTCTCAATTATCTCCAGCTAATAATTTATACACTGAATATTTTATATTCTAATAATTCACATTATCTTTTTTTGTCAAAAAAAAAATTCACGATTATCTTTTTTTTTTTTTGCACCTAGGTTATTGTTCTGAGTTACAACAGGAAATTTAATCTGATTATTCTCAGAACTTTCAACAGTAACATTTTCTTCAACTTGGCCTCCCATTTTATTCTTTGAACCTTCTCCACGTAGATTACCTTGGTGAACATTTTCTTAAATTGGTCTGATTACCTGTTCGCGATTCAAAGAAATTTCACTTCTAGATTCTCTCTACATTGGAAAATAATGGTTAACTAAATTAATTATGAGTTACGACTTACTTGTTCTAATTTTGTTTACATCATTAGCACCTTGATTTTCAATCAATTGAGTTACCATACCATTAGACCCCCGAAGCAACCCCAAAGTAGGTGCGGTGTGTCGACATAAACATGACTTGAGGCATAACAAACTATATGACGCAATAATTGAACACTATCTATATATTATATGAGGAATGAAATCAAGTGAAAGAAATGAATTGTTAAGTCAACCATTTCATTCATTTTATTTACTTTCCCTAAATATTTAAATTGTAGGAATGTTGTTTCTTTGTGCTTGAACAAAGATTTAAATTCATCCATAATTTTTTTGGAGGTGATTTATATTAAAATTCAGTTTGTAAGGATGAAATTGCCTAGAGACATGGCATGTTTGAGTGAGAAATCAAGAACATTCTTGGCATCAAAAGTGAACCTTAGATCTTTACAAGACAAACCACTACAATGTATCAATCAACTTCATTACTCTCTCCCAACTAACATTAACATCCATTCCATAAGACTTAAGAGAGAGTGGCACACACATATACTCCCTCCGGTATCAAATATAAGAAAAGATTCTTTTTTTAAGTTCATTGAATAATTAACGTATTTGCTTTACAATGTAGACTAGATACATTAACTACTCAATGAACCTAAAAAAAGAATATTTTCTTATATTTGAGACCGGAAGGAGTAGTTATTAAAATCATGTTTGGTAAGAAGAAAAAAAAAATTTGTTATAATATGCTAAACATTCATAAGTTGTATACATTTAATTTTTCAAAGGGCCACATCCATCTCCGCGTTTTTGGAAAATGTTAAAAGTGAGATTTTTGATGTGATTAGATATTGATGGAAAACATTCATAAGTTGTATACATTTAATTTTTCCATTTTACAAGAATCATAATCATTCTCTTGGTTACATTGTCATTGAGGAGTTTTTTTTCTTTGATTCTACCACTTGGGCACACTTGCTTGTTTCATAATGCACACACTTGTTTTTTTCCTTTGATTTTGTCCTTTTTTTTTCTTCGGTAAATGAAGTTATCTCTATGCACAACACTGTGGATAGAATAATGAGACTAAAAAAGTTTATCAATAAGGTCGTGAGAGAAAATTCAAAAGTTTTGATCTTTTAGAATCGCGAACCCCTAAATTTGTGCAATAAAATTCAATATGAAAAACACTCCTTCAATTGAGTATGTGGTAAAAATCTAAGTGAATTTATTATCCTACCCCCACACTTCTCGGGATTTGGATTTCCTGCTGTTACAGCAGGGTGCTGTAACAGATCAGGACCGTCCAATTTAGATCAACGGCTCAGATCATGCAACTGTGTTAAACTGGTGTCTAATCTGAACCGTCCATTTTGATATCAATGGTTGGGATTTACTACAGCACCAAACTGTGTGCTTTTCTACAGCACCAAATCCTGGTCCCACTTCTCGTGGCCCGTGATTTTTTTAGGGTTTTAGAATTTAGACATGTAAAAAATGTTCACCCTGAACACCTCGTTCTAAAATCGACAAATTAAGGGCCTCTGAGAAGTCCGGATGGTGGGAACTGAAATTCATAAAAGCTAACATTGTGTATCAGAGCCCATATGGTCTAGCTAACAACTCGTACCTATCCAATTATGGCATCATCATTGGAAGGAATGAAATTTTTTGTCATTTCCTCTTTCTTAAGCTCTAGTTTCCCTATCTAAATTTTGAAGGGTGACCCTATTCGAATTGATTGAAACAGTATGCATATTAAAAACACTTTTATTAGTTAAAGTTTACTCCTTCCGTTGTTTTATATTTTAAATCATTTTTGAAAAAATGTTTTAGTTTTATTGTAAGTCGTTCTACAATATCAATGCATCATTAATAATTTTTTTCTGATCATATCCTTTATCATTTATTATTATCTCTTCTTCTTATTTTTTTTAATATTTTTTCTCATATCATTAATAAGGGATAGTTTTGTAAAAACACTCATAATTTCTCTTTCTATTTACTAAACTTCTTAATATGTGTGAAAATGTCAAAATGAATTATAATAAAATAAGGAGGAGTACGTGTATGGAACCCTTCAAAATTACATGTGAAACATATGATTTAATGAAAACCATGTGAACTTTAATCAATGCTCAACTCATTTTAAAATAAGTATCACTTAGACAAAAATAATTTGTTTTAAAATGAATGATATTTTCAATTTTCAATGTAATGTTAATTATTTATTTCCAGTTATGACCTCTGTACACTACGCACAAAACGCTACTCCTACTTGCATTTACGATAGTGGCAAAGACACTACTCGCTTCATGTTTCATTAATTATTAATGGGTTTTGCTAATAAGTGTTCCAAAGAGAGTGAAAATGTCAAAATGATTGATACTAAAATGTGGAAGTACTGACATTAAATAAGGATAATTTGTTAAAAACAACTATTCTTTTTCTTTTAATCATTATATTTCGTTAAAATTAAGGGACTAAAAGAGAGTGTGTCGTAAAACGTGTTAAAGTGTGCTTGTTAACACTTTTATCTAGTGTACTTCCTCCGTTTCTAAATATAAGCAAAATTGACTTTTTAGGTTCATTCAA
>Ga0315915_1003334_pt1 | contig 20390 bp, 16 predicted proteins | sample MpolbnodulesMG_FD_207738 | JGI IMG/M metagenome (GOLD analysis project Ga0315915, IMG submission 207738) | Medicago polymorpha root nodule microbial communities from Los Angeles, California, United States - branched nodules | ecosystem: Host-associated > Plants > Roots > Nodule | place: USA... | reverse complement strand
AAATTGGCACTAAAGACTACTTTCTAACAAAGCCGCTGTTATGCAGAGAATACGAATTGCATTGCTTGAAGTGGCAGTCAACGTGGACATGCGACGGGTACGACTTGTTGCACCTGGAAAATGGATGTTGTGCGCATCATTTATTCTCCCTAAAAGCGTAGCATTTGCGAATACCACAGTTGATACCTAACCAGTTTTTAGATTGTCAATTAGTCATTGCAAGCAGTAAATTTTGTTTCACTACATAGTTATTGTAATTGATTTTGTATATATGTAACAACATGATGTATTTTTTCCATACCTTTTTATTATCATTTAAAAAAAATAATATAATGAATGAACGAAGTCAATATTGTGTATTTGACTTTTATGGAATGACCTTGCCACTACTCATAAGGAGATTAAGTTAAAATTAATTTTTAAATTCTATTTTGAAGATGTTTTTTCATTTGATTTTCCATAGAAGAATTATTATTTTATTCATTGAAAAATATCATGTATTTAAAGTGAATTTATATGGGAGCATTGGGCTATAATGTACAACCGATTTTAGTAGTATTGAATTGAATTGAATGAAGGTTCTGTCATGTAATGAGGTAAAAGAGGTACGTCTGTCATATACCTCTAGAGTTATGAAATAGCATGCTAAAATCTTAACAACCAATCTCAGCAAAAATAATATCCAACTGAATTTGTAGATTGATATATCTCAATCTAAATCGAATTTTGAAGTGTCACAGCATTGATGAGAAGATGCTTTTAATGTGACTTGATATAGATTGTAGAAGCCATTGAATTTGCACCAGAAAATTACGAGTACAGCTGACGCTGAATTTGTTAGGTTAGGTTCTATTCATACACTACGAACGGGGTCCACTGCATCTCGTGTTGAGATTCATATATCCCATACTCTCTTCTCTCAAATGAAGTAGGTTGGCACTCATTTTGGTTGTGTATATTTGAAATCGCGGCTAGTTTACCGAATTCACGGAGCCACCATGAGCTATAAAAATACGACAGCTCATGTGTTTTTAAAATTGGACCGAAGTAGAAGACATTTGGGATATGGTTAAATTGATACAATTACGAGTTGAAACTTGAATAAGATGATCAATAAATACATACGTAAGTATTAAAAAAGTAAATAGGTAAATAATGCAAAACATAAATAACAAAGTCCAACTCAACTTGATTCAACATTTCATTTTGATTCAACAATGGTTCAAATATTTCTCCACCCCACTACATTTTCAAAATCCCTCAAATCTTTTTTTTCCTTTCAATTTTGCCTCTTCCGGATTACACAGTCCGGTTGAGATTTGACTAAATTGATTAATCCGAACCATTATGAGGACTTTTTACATGTCTAAATTGTACAATCTAAAATGCATTTTTCAAGATTTTATAAACATCCATTTTTCAGGTCCTTAGAAATGCATTTTGCATATCTGAATTGTACAATCCAAATTTATAAACTTGAAAGTGCATTTTGTAAGAATGAAAAGTATATTAATTTAATCCTATTAAATAATTTGACGAAAACCCAAACTAGGTTCCAGCCAGCCCTAAGAAACTTAATTAAAAGGCAGAATCTTAATTGTTTAGTCCTGATGAATAAGACTAGACCTGTGTATAGCATACATGGATTTTTACAATGAGCATTTATGTACATATATACGTATATATGGTCTGTTAAAACTGTTGTGTGGGTTGCAGTTGGAGGACAGCTGAGAGATCTGCATCTGTGGGTTTTATTTACTGGGAGTGTAGTGTGGGACATGTATCAGACACATATTGCTTTTATGTCTGCTCTTTTTGTTTTGTAATTGTTTTCCTTGTTGCTTCCAGGACCAATGCAACTACCAGGTGACAGTGACATCTTCATGCATCCAAAAAACAGTACTCCCTCTTATGTACGTTCTACAATTAATGAATTTATATGCTATATAGTACTTTCAAATACAGTTCACACAACCCAACTCTTTGATCCTATACCATCCATGTATGGTCCAGATCATTACACTAGATAAGAAAGTAGCACATATATGCAGTTCTATGGTCTTGTTGCTTTCATTAAAAAAATCGTGTGTCCAATAAAATTCATGATTTCTAATTATTTGTTCAATTAAATATATTTTTAGTCCAATAAAATTTACCATTTTTGAAATTTATTCATTCCATAAAATTTTCCCAACTTTAATCCTTATTTTCTTTTATATTTAGAGAATAAATGTAGGGGACTAAAAATAATATTTTTTTTTGTTGTAAAAATGAATGAAATAGGGACAAAAATTGTAAAAAGGAAATCGACTAAACTTAAACTATTAGAATTTTATTGAGACCAAATACATATGCAACCCTTAATTTCATATCATTATTATTCATATTGTATAATTTTTCTTCTTCTTCTTTTTATAAAATTTATTTCAACCAATGTATATAATCTATTTTTGGACACATTTACATAAAAGTACATGAAGAAGTAATTTAAAGTTAAACTACTTTTCAAGGCAAAAACGCTATAAATCCAGCTTCAACTTATAACATATTCTTTCTTTAGAAAAAAAAAACTTAGAACCTAATTTCAGTGAAAAATCAAATCTATTCCAAAACACCAAGTGTTTATTTAGTAAAATCACTGTGTCATTGTAATTTTGTCCAACCCACTATACTATCAGACATACATCAAAACCCGTCAAAATTAATTTTACATGATCACAAGACCAAATACATAGTGCTCAAACACAAAAAAAAAAAAAAATCAACAAAAAAAAGTAGAATCAATTTTTTTTTATTAATAGATAACATGTTTCTCATATGTATCTCTCTAAGCACTATTCATCTGATCTTGTGAGCGAAAAAGATTAATAGATAACTCCTCTTACAAAAGGGAATCCAATCATGAATCTAGTATATATGCACACTATGTGTGTATGAGGGACAAAGGTGTCAATTCAAGATGGTAGATGAGGGCTGAAGGGTAAAATGAAAGACTGAAAGGTATCAGAGAAAATCTCAGTTGAGATTGAGTTCTAAATAATGATCTAAGTAGTGTGGTCCTTGTTTGTATAACATTGTCTTATTGGAATATGAATATGTGAGGGAAAGGAGGTATTAAGAGGAGTTTGAAGAGGGATGGATCTTTTTGCTCTTTAGTACTAAAATGGTTGGACCCTTCACAAGTTGCATAAAGCTAGAACCAACAGTTACCCTAACTTCTTCCATTCTTTATGGCAAATCTTTACAAAGAAACAAGTTGTATTAGTTTAGCTTACCTTCCCCACTTCACTGTCTCTCTACCTCATTAAACCATCCCTTTTTGTTGCTAGAAAACAACAAGGGAATGCTGTGGATTCCTCTTATTTATGAAATTTTTTATTAGTTATATTTTTAGGGCGTATTTATATGAGACCTCTTTGTGGGGCACTTTTGTTTTCCTTTTCAATATCCTTATTCACTTGTTAAAATCAACTTCAAAGACATATATGCTTCCTTTTGTTTATCTATACACCCTAAATTAACATTAGTATGCAAAAACATATATCCAAGTGTAACAAAAAAAAAATAAAAATCCACGTTACAATCATAATTTACTTTAATAACATTAGTATCCATAATTAACATATACCATGACAAAGTATACCAAAAAAAATCATTATCCATGCCAATAATGCAAAATGCTTATTTTGTAACTTGTATAAGGGGCAAACAAGATTATGATATGGGTTTGGAGGTGGGAGCATTGGCAAAAGAAAATGCAGGAGATGGTTGGAAGGTTAGGGTTAGGGTTAGGTTAGTATTAGTAGGAGTATAGGGTAGTAACCTAAAGCTTAATAGGTGTACACTATAAAGTGGTCCTCACTCACACCAAGTATGAAAACAGTCCTAGGGGAGGGCCACCCCACACCACCACAAAGCTACAAACACAACATATAGAAAGATCAGTAATATGTTAAGTGATCCCAAATGCCAATGATGTAATTTCCATGCAAAATGATCAAAAGCTCAGAAACTTGAGAATCTACCCATGTTTGCTCAATCCAAGGAACACAAAACCCTATTTTCCCTCTCTCACTCACCAATCATATCCTTACACGTGGCAATTCTCTCTCATCCCTCCCTCACTCTCTCCTCAGCTGAGCCGCCCATATACTGAAATCTCTACCTGCTTGCTTGCCCTGACACAATGTAGTATGAGGACCACTGTGGGACCCACCTGTTAAAGCTAGCAACTGGCAAGAGAAGCGGCGCGCATACGTAATATTGTACTCTTCCAGCTCTGTTAAATTTGTTGCACTCTTGTTTGATTCACATATGATCCATCATCATTCATCACCATATGTTGACCACCATCACCATCATCATCCACATGATTAAATCGTTTTGAACCCTCATCTTATAATCCATTGTGTTTTTGGTCTTTTATTTATTTATTTATTTACTTTATTTTTTCTTTATGAATTTCGGTTCTTTATTTAATTTTGTCATTTTTTATGATGTGATCTATTTATTTTTGAGGTGACAATGTTTATATATTGTGATGCACTGAACATCTATGTCAGCAAACATTTGTTTAATAAACCTTGTCGCGTTATAAATGAATATGCAACATCATTAAAAAATGAGAAATGTTAATTTGTGCCCTTAAGCCACATATGTTAAGGTATCAAAGATATAAATTATGCCTTGAAATTGTACCAATTTATTTCACACAAGATTGAAATTTAATGTTTTTCAATAAATATTTGCTCTTTATGGAAACGTTAGCATGTGTCCTAAGGGCATCTGATAGGATGATCGAATAATAATTCAAATATGAGATGAGACAAATTTTTAAAATAGGGGGCACAATTTTTTTTTTTTAAAAAGTTATATAAAAGTGTATTTAAACGTAATTTTTATACCGAATTCAATTTAATTTGAATCAAATTTTATTTTGGTTTTTGGATTTGTACTTGAGCACCCTACCTAAAGCACTTGTCGAATTTATCCTTCAAGGTTCGAAAATGGTATCCTAGGATTTATGTGTGTGTTGGAGTAACGTGTACTTGTTTTTTTTCTTTTTCTTTTTGTGTGTTTGTGCCAATATCAAAAAATAAATTTGGAGCGTATGTTGAGATGAGATTAATTGCTGCCATGTACTTAGCAGTTATAACACTAGTCCCATTTTTCATTCTTGATACTTCAATTCAAACTATTATTATACTAGTATATAGGAGTATATCATAGTACAATATTTATTTTTTATATATTTTTTTAATATCAAAATATCATAGTACAATTGAGTGATATATTCAAAGTACATATGTTTTAATTTGTGGTGGTAAGTACAAAGTTTATAATTGTGAAAAAAATTTAGTGTATAATATACAACCCCCATTCTTGTACTTGATTCCACCTTTATTATCAATAAAATTTTGATTTGGTTGTTAAAAAATAAAACAAAAGGATTGAAATTTGAATAAAAAAAATCTAAGTGTTTCTTTGGTCAAATCTAAGTTATTTTTTTCAATAAGTAATCTAACTTTAGCTTATACTACTATAATTAATTATGTCCTTCATGTTATTTGAGGAGTTAATGATGGACTTTTATCTCTTAAATATTGCTGTACTTCATTTTGAATCTAATTATAAGCATGGTCAAACATTAATAGTTGAGTTGCAAAAGACAAATGTTACAAGGTATTAATTGATGAAGAATCATGCATAGATAAGGTTGGATTAGGGATAGGGCGGTTATGAAATGATACGGTAAGAGATTTTATCAAGAAAAAATGATTGTGAAAGGGACATACTGTTTACATTTATTTTCAATTTTTGATATCCGAAATAAACTTCCAAAAATTGAAAACAAATAATAATAATTCTGATTTGTGGTTAGTATATGGTAAAATAAATGTTGTAACATCTATGTGTTACTGTATAAAATTCATGATATTGATACTGTTACTAAAATTCAACAATGTTGCTTTGAATCACACGATACCTTGACTAAAAAAGCTTAAAGTTGAAGGTATCTCGAAGACTGAAAATTGCAGAAAACAAACAAACCACAGAATCATACTAGAAATATTGGTAAAACTACAAGGCATTTCATTGGTTTGTATGACGTAAACGATGCTTGGATAAGATTTTTACCAAATAAATGAAAGGAGGAAGAACAAAACTAATCTGAAAATAACCACAAGGAAAAAATATTTTTTTATAAGCATATATCAATTAATGGCTATAAACTTGACTTTAATCTAAATGGTAATTAGGCATGCTATATAAATAATGGGAGCTTCTACGGTGCAGTCAGGAAACTGACTTTTTTGAAAAAGTTAATTTTGATCTTAATGTTTGATTCATTTTTAAATTGTTGATTACTGATTAATGATCAATAGTAATTTATCCAGTAATGCTTGCAACATCTTGGACTTACAAGTACTATTTTATCGTTGAAATCTTTAACATGCAAACAGAGTTGATGATATTATGTGATAGTCTTAAGTGTTACACTTTGTGGGGTGTTACACTTATAACAAGGATTAGATTAAGTGTAGTCTTATATATCTGATGATACTATGAAGACTGAACTTTTGATGCCATTGTACAAACAGTGGAGTGTTACTCATTACATTTTTAATGTTATAGTGTTAACTTTACTAAAAAGTCATTTTCATGACTTCACCATAGAATTTTTCTAATATAATAGATTAATAATATCCCGTTTGATTAACACCCAACATCGTAACAGTGTTTTTTGAGGAAAAAATATGTTAGGTGATTTTATCTTATAAAAAACCTATAAAATTATTTTCCTTGTTAAAAAAAACTTAATAAAATTATTTTCCTTTGTAGGTAAATATTTTTTTTTATAGAAATAACAACTCCTTCCAAATCAATTTTACCAAAAATATTAAATAAATGGACCTTACCTTGTATTGAATTTTTTAATTTTTTCTTTTTATAAACTTACCTTGTATTGATTATTATTTATATTTTTGGTCAAACCTTGTATTGTAAAAAGCAATAATGAAATTTAGTACCCATTTAATTTTCTTAAATAGTGTAAATACAGTAAAAAAAAAAAATAACAGCAATAGAAGATCATAGTATTGATTTTATTTTACAGTGGAAATTGAAAAAGGTAGTGGGAAAGAAAAGTTTCCAAATTAGAAGGCACCACATGGGTTCAGCTTTTTCTTCGATTACCAAAATTGAGGATAGAATAGATAGCCATCATTACAGTCTATTCCATAGGGAAGATTCTTATGATTCCAAATCTCACTCCATATGATTGTAGAAAAACCGTTTTCAAATCCATTTACTCACAACTTAGACCAATTGGAGACTTCACAGTATTCTCACACACACCTTATCACTGATAGTCATGTGCCCAAAATTCATACACCTACTTGATCACATGATCATGACTATTGATACATACATTTTGTGCATTGTGACCCTAAAATACACAGTGGCATGCATACAATATAGTATCAAATATCAAATATTGTATTATCATCTAGTAAAGGTTAAAAAATATAGTGTTAGTTTTTCAAAATGAAGATTTTAAAGAACAATGATTTGTTGCTAATTTGGTTAAAATTGACACTCTTGCAAAGGCTATTTGCTACTACCTAGCCAAGGAGGTTTTATAATGCCCTAACCTTCGGACCACTACTCTTACATTAGCCCACAAGTCACACATCATGCCACGTGGCACATAAGTACCACCTCACATAACAATGTTTTCTTTATAAGTTTTTTTTTCTTAAACTTTTTTACTTTACATCTCATTCTCTTTTCTTTAGGTAGTGATACATATCATTCTCAATTAACAAGAGAAAAATTGAAGTTATATTTTTTAATTATTGAAAAAATGCAATGGCTTTAAAATTATGTAACCTCCAATTAAGAATGAGGCATTTTAACCTCGGTCTCATCAAAATTGATTGACTTAAAAAGTATTAACTTTGATAAATCAAATTCAAAATAGCTATAACCACGAATACAAACACACACTAATTAACATCTTGTTATCAATAATAATTTGAAAAAAAATATAATTTAATATAATTACATGTGTCCATATCGTGTGAGTGTTAGACACTAACACGTTTTAGATTCTAAAACATTTTCGATTAAATGTGTCGGCGTTACGAATAAAATAGTTCTACAAGTGAAGGGAGTGTGTCCAAATGTGATAAATAAAATTATAAAACAAACCAAAACAGAAGAGGTTTGTGTTAGAAGTAGCAAAAGACAGAAAGGAAAGAAAAAAAAGACAGGGTCCCCAAAATAATAAGACCCTCCAAAAGCATTACACACTTATACCAAAATGTCCTTTCACCAATTCTCACCAACACATTCTGATTTTCCTTTTCCTTCATAAAATAAAACCCTCACACACACACACACACACTTTTTTCTATATAAACACACACAACACTTTTACCACATAACACTTTTCTCTTTCTCACTTTGAAAAAATGGCCTCTGAAAACCAAAACCAAGCAAAAAACAAAGGGAGAAAAAACGGTAAAGGACCAAAAAAACCACTAAGAGGTGTAGGAGTTGAACAGTTAGAGAAGCAGAGGATAGAGGCATTGATGAAAAAACACTTTGATCTTCCTCATCAACAACAACAGGTTTTGAAGTATGGTGCATTTTCACCAAATGGGCCATTTCAGTTTCCTCAACATCAAATGATGATCAATGAAAACACCACCAACAACAATAACAATAACACTGTTTTGGTTGGTTCTGGTTATGTTCCTTTTGTTGGAGCTGTTTCCAACGTTGGTGCTGGTTGGATTGTGCCTAACAATCAGAATCAGAATAACATTAACAACAGAGTCGTTGTTGGTGGTGGTAACTATGGATCTGGTTCACTACTTTGTAGTAGTAGAAACCCTTTTGAGCCTTCAAAAGAGCTCTCTTCAATGCCAAATCCTCATCACTCTCAACCTTTTGATCTTTGCCTCAAGGTATATATATATATTTAATTTAATCACTGTGATTTGCTTTAATTATGATGAAGCTAGGTAGGTCATTAAATCTTGTAATTAAAATTGTTATTCATGTTTTCATACTTTTTGTTATTTTCTGTTTTTTCTAATGAATGCTGAAATTTTGATTTTATGTTTTTGTTATTTAATGTTCCTCTACGTTTTGTTTTTTATGTTTTTTTGATGAATAATTTGATTTTTTTTTTGGTTATTTAATGTTACTATACATTTTGTTATTCATGTTTTTTTGATGAATAATTTTTTTTTTTTTTAAATTTATTTAATGTTCCTCTACCTTTTGTTGATATATATTAATTAATGTTAATTTGATGAATTCTTAAAAAAAAGTTAATTTGATGAATATTTTGATCAATAATGTGAGTTTTTTTTCTTCAGAAAACACGTTTGAATGAGGAGAGTAATGTAATGAGAGGAGCTAGAAACCCTTTGGAGGCATGGCCTAATCATCATGTTCATGATTTTCTTGGAGGATATATGCCTCAACCTCAACCTTCTGTTGTTTCTGCTTATCCAACTCATCACAATCTTGATGAGGTATGATTCATGCATATTGAGTTATTTAATTTAATTTACTAGCTTATATGATTTTTTTATTTATTTTTACCAATTTATTTCATTGTGCTTATGCTAGAAATGCATTGTTTAATTTTTTTTGGTTACATGCAATGTTTTGTTTAATTTAATGTAACAGTTTCCATATCTAATTATTTAATTTAATATAATATTTTATTTAGTTTTTTTTTAACAAATTTATTTCATTGTGCTTATGCCAGATACAATGTTTAATTTAATTTAATTTTATTTAATGTAACAGTTTCCAAGTTTTTTCAATTTTTCTAAGTTTAGGGTAATACATTATTTCTGAATTTAAAAATTGATGGTTTTTTTTTTGTGCTGTAAAGTCTGTGGAGGTTGTTGCTGTGCATAGGAGGGGAAGTTCTTCATCAGGAGGGAGGGACAAAGTTTTCATGGAGTATGATTTTTTTCATGAAAAAGATGGAAGAGACACTTCTTCCAAGAACCTGAAATTTCCCACAATTGGTGAAGCTTCTTCTTCTTTATCTCTCACTGTTTCAGCCTATGGTGGAGATACTGCTACTACTGATCATTTTAGTTCTATTGATTTGTCTCTTAAGCTTTGAGACTACATATAGACCTAAAAAAATCATGTACTAGCTAGGGAGAAGCATGATCAAAGATATTTGATGATCCTTTTTATTATTATTGATGTTTGTTTTTTCAACTATGCTAGAACTTTTTTGTTTATTTTCTTTTGATGCTCAAACTTTTTGTTTTTGATGATAATTTTGATGTTCAAACTACAATATTACATGTTACAATATTTATATATGTATGTCATCCTTTGGCAATTAATCCCCTTCCCCCTCTATCCTTCATACTTAGGTTATGCCATTTAATGTTATCTTTTTTCTTCAATTTTCTCTTCATAGTTTTTAAATCACACTCTTAATCTTAATTAATATTTTGGTATATAATGAATTATAATAGATACTTAGTCCATTAACATTTGATTAAGAGTTTGATCTTTGACCGATGTGTATGAAAAACATACATTAGAAGAGTTCAACTTCTTAATAGAATCTCAATTAGCTATAAGGATTAGTCTCCTCGATTGTGTGCGGAAATACTTTGATTTACAAAAAAATACTTTAATTAATAACATGTTCATATAAACCTAGAAGGCTAGAACTATGGACTGACATAAAATTATGGGCTTTAAACCCTAGCAACTGTTTCATTCCATAGAATTAATTAGTGTCAACGCTATGCAACTTTTGTTCACTAGTATTTACTTTAAGATAAATAAAATTTACAAGTATATTTGATTTTGAAGGGTGTGATTGCTGTTCTAGAGATAATTTAAATGTTCTATGAGCTGAAACAAATGCTGGCAACTCTGTCATGCCGTTTATGGGAGTCAAGTAATGCCTATAGAGAATGCTCCAAAAAACGTGAAAAAAAAATATTCATCAAAATAGATGCAAATGCTAGAAGACCCTATTAACATTGGCATTTGCATCTTGTACCTAATAAGGGTATAAAAGCATAGGGAAAATAAAAAAGTTCAAAACAAATTGAAAACAAGATGCATATGTTATGTTTGAAGCCAATGGCAGTGTCAGTAGAAGTAAGGGTGTGGAAGCTTTTTAATTATAATCTCTTTTTGAATTGGGTGCTTCATCTTTTTGTCTTACTTATTATGACCACCTTTTTCACTTTTAACTTTTCTATAATTTCTCTTCTTTAGGTAAAACTGTACCCTAATATCTCTCCCTATGTTCTCCTTTCTTACTCACAGTTCAAACATAGGACTACATCACAATTCTTTTCTCCTCTCTCTATCAGTTTTCAGTTGTGTTATACATCTACCAAGAGTAAGATAGGCATTAGTTTAGTAATTAAACATTCTTCTCACTTGGTTTTTTATTTTATAAAAAAGTAATCTAGATGAGAATAGTTACATGTCAAAGAGAATCACTAACCTACCTCACCTTATGATTAACTTGTTGAATTTTTGTCTAGCTTGTAAGAACAATTAGTTGTTGTAATTCTATTACTTATATGTGAGTTCCAAGTATCCTTTGTGCTCCTCTAAATTTATAAATAATTTTTTACGTTAAAGAAATCCAAGAGTAGGTACAAGAAACCCCAATGAAAAAACTATGGAAACAACCGGGCTGATAGAGCAAAGAAATTGAGACAAAGAATAAAACAAATGCTAAAATAATTAGGCAACACTAATACAACAATACTAATTGGTATATATTTGTTTTTTTTATTGAATAACCAATTTTATTAAAAAGGAGAACTTACCCTGAGAAAAACCAAACTAATTGGTATGTCATGTACTATAGGTTAAAGTAGATATATTTTTTCCTCAAATATGTCGGTAATTATATTAAGTTTTGAAAGGCTAGGAATGATGTAATTTTTGGAACAAAATATGCAAAAGTGGATAGAGGGAGTAGAATGGATAACACACTTGTCTTGGAAATAATTCTTGAGGAGAAAATTGAGATACCCTTGTTTATTTATGAATGGAATGTTAACCCCTTAGAATGTATTGGTAAGTATGGGTGTATTAGGATTATTTTGTTAGTTAGAGTACTATTTATATTGAATTGGATTTAGAACCACTTTTTCTTATATTGTGTCCTGTTTTAATGAATAAAAAATGGAAAATGCTAACTAGTACCCTGAGGTAATACTTAAGAAATAAGTATAGTAAAAATTTCTTAGAACTTGAATAATTAAATATTAAAAAGTGAATAAAATGTTGTTTATGATCCATAAAAGATTCGTGGCTGTTAATTTTTTCTTCTGTTCAAGTACGAATATAGTTGGAAAGGTATATTAATTAGTTATTGTAATTTTAAAATATCAATTGTGTTTTAGAAAAGTAGAGATTATAGTATCAATAAAATATGAATGAAGACGTTCGTAAGGACTTCATCGAATGAAAATTTCATATGGACATTTATAGAGTGAAGAGTTAAGGTGAGAGCTAAGCTAACCCAGAACTAGGAATTAGGTCTTCAGCAAAATATTTCAGTTAGCTTACTTAACTAGTTAGTGAAGTTATTTTGAAAAAAATTAAAGTGTTAGGGAAACGAAAATAGTAATTGACAAGATTATTCTATCAAAAAAAGTTATTTTTTTGGACAAATATCAAAAAAAGAAAGAAAATGCAATTGACTGGATTATTGTTCTCTTAAAAATAAAATTACCAGTACATCAAATATTTGATCATATATCTTGATAAATATCTAGATTATTGTTTATAAATTAACATTGTTAGTACAAGCTTTCATAGCTCAGTTGGTTAGAGCACCCGTTTAGTAAGTGGGAGGTCTTGAGTTCAACTCTCAATGAAAGCAAAATGATTTTATTTTTATTCACTTAATATTTTTTTAATTTATATATACATCCCTCATATATACATCCCTCATATACTAACGAGAGTTTTGGAAGCCACATCAAGGATTTTTTTTTGAAGGAAAGAAAATTATTACAAACAAGAGTGTCTAATAAAAGAAAAGGATTTTTTTTTGAAGGAAAGAAAATTATTACAAACAAGAGTGTCTAATAAAAGAAAAAAAGGTCTGTATATTTATTCATGTCTCGGCCAATTTGATGTCAATGAAAGTTCACATCACGATGTGAAGGATGTTTGTAAATATAGGTTGCAAATAAGGAATATTGATACAACCACAATGAATCATATCCACTACCACTTTGGAATCAAATTTAATTACCACATGTTGCAAGTGTTGGGAATGAACAAGGTGAGGCTAGAAAGAGTTGGCCACAATTCATTGCAAGAGTATTTGAAATTGTAATTTTACAAATAAAATTAGTTACAAATTTAGCATGTTCATCACAAATCAACCCACCACAAGTTAAGCTTCCATATCATGTTGGCAAAATGTGATCCATCGACACAGAGTTTGAGGTGTTCATAAGGAGAATAAACCCAACTATGCTTCCAATGTGAGTTTTAATACCGCTAGAAGTCTTTGGTTGTTCCAATTCAACCACAATGTCATGAACGTGATTGTTTACCAAATTACCAAGTGTCTCTCCCATATCTGATCAAAGAGAAAATATGAGCATATTCCTGTCATTCCAAAGAACCCACATCATAACTCCAAAAAAGATAGTCCTATCCCAAAATAGATTGCATATGGCCTCCCAAAATAGATTAATCCAATCTTCTTTTATTTTGTGTATTATGGGGGAACTTTTTAGTAGAGCCTAATTTCTGTGCCCTGTCGGTGTAAAGCTATTTTATACGTGCATTCAATAATATGTTGCCGCATCAATTAATAAGTATGAAAAATTATGTGTAACAATACATCATTAAATGCATGTGTAAAATAATTTTACTCTAACAATGCATAAAAAATTAAATTCTTTTTGATACTATACAATCTTTTAATTATTTAGTACTATATCATTGATTCCATGCTTACTATTGTATTCTCATCTATGATTTCAGTTGAATGATAGACTAGTGTGCATTAATAATATCCTTTGCTTTAGTTGGTTACATTGAAGAACAAACACTGTCTTTCAATTGTGTAGGTTCCTTGACTACTCTAGAAAAGGTTAAGTAATATGATATGAAACTTATTGCATACATCATATTTGTGTAAATGAGACTTCCAGCCAATTACTAATAATTGGTTCCATATACTTTTTCACCTTGCTCTTCTTTGCCAAGTTTAAATACAAGAATCATGGGAACTTTTACTGGATTGCTATTTGACATGTTAAACCTTTCCATTTTTCTTGTAGTGCAATATTTTCCCAACATACTTTCTTTGACTGATATTGACATCTTCAACTCATTGAATAACTTCAACCTCAAGAAAATACCTCATCTTTCCCAAATCAATCATGGCAAATTCTCTCTTCATAGAATCTCTAAATTCAATCATCATACTCACATCTCTCTCATTTCCAATGTACATTAAATCATCTACATATACACTTACCTTTGTTATTATGATTTCTTGGTATATGGTATGTGAACATGACTAGTACATCCAAACACCTTGAAGTGCGACACTGATGGTTTGCAGCTACATATGCTTCTTTTGGAGTTTTGTGTTTGACAACTAATGTGGGAGATCTATTTAAAACATACATGTCCAATTAATACCTTCTAGCTATTTTTGTTTTGTTTTGGGAATTCCCTTTCTACACAATAATGATCTCACCATGTTCATTATTGCCGTATTTTTTTGAAGCAATTTAATTGATGAAATGCTTATCGATATCATCATGAATGAACTCTAATTTTTTGTTGGCTCTCCACTGACTTTTTTTAGGAATTGACTTCTTATGTTACATTGCTTTGATGCAATCTGCACATACTTTGATGGCATTTGACAGATGTCGAAGACCCCTTCACCATTTCTTTATTTTCCAAGAAGTGTAAACATTATAAGTAGCAAACTTTGCAAGACGTTTAAACATTCTATTAGAAGCCATGCTAATTGCAAGAATTAATCCTTTGTCAGGAAATGGATCGTGAAATCAAGGAACGGCTTTGTGTAGAGGTGAATAGTCTTAACCTCAGCGTGCTCATCGTTATAAGCTGTTTTCATAATAATTGTTTTTGAACGGCGCTGTTTTTATAAACGGTCTCCGATAGTCTGACAAGTGCTTATGCCAATAGATAAGCTCAAATTAACTAATTTCAAACAAGCCATAAACATTAGCGATTACTTCTTGAAATATATTTAGGTTTTGATTTTGGAAATTTTTGTAGAATACGATTCTGAGATTAGGTTATTATTGGAACAGATTTAGTGTTGTTGATTGGTTATATATGATCATTTGATAGGTGTTCTCTAAATTCATGAGGAATAACAAGTATCTATTAACAATATACATATTGCGTGAACCAGACGATATATCATTGGGATATTGGTTTTGAGGTTTTGTGCAAAGAACAATCATTGTTAGGCAATTGATGAAAATTTTCATTTGCTTTCTTCTAGTAAGTTATTGCAAATTAAACTATTTTTTATGAATTTGATAACTTATTTGAGTATCTTTATTGTACTGCAACCCTAAAAGCTTGAATTCTGTTAAGGTTCTTGAACTTGATGACATTTGTTGTGTAAAACTTGGCTTAAGGAAGAAAGGTGCCTTATATGACCTGCACTTTCCATGGTTCATTATAAGTGTAAACTTTGAGGCTTACTCTTGTTAGCATGACGAGTCATGTCCGCGAATGGATCATCTTTCCACTATAGTGAGCACATTTACCTCAAAATCGAGGGAAAACATCAAACTAAAAAAATCCAGCTTAAAAAAAGAAAGAGATCCAAGATGACAACCCAAATGGATAAAATCAAACTCAAGAAATAAAAACTTGAACAATACCGAACTGAAATTCAACTTAAATTTTCAAACTAATTCAGATCCAAAAACAGATCCTAAGAAAACAGAAACTGACAGAGACTGCTTCTTCGACTGATTGGCCTACGTTTTCTTTTGAGCTTGCCTTCTTTGGCCAAAAACAGTGAGTGCTTCTTCTACTACTCTTGAGGAAGACTTCTCCAGACAGAGCACGCATACACGACTTGAATGGGGCGCGGCTGGAAGCACAGCGGGCCTGAGGGCGAAAAAGAACAATAAAACAAAAGGCAACCAAAAAGAATAGCAAAGCCAGAACAGCTGAAACTGCCAACAATGTCTTTACAGCCATGCAAGACACACTTATGGAAAGAACATCTGTCATGGCAGAATTAGGCTGTTTTAAGTATGTAGAAAATAAGTTAAAGGTTGTAGAAAACAATGACATAGAATTAAACTTCAAGGAGTTGGAAATCCCCTTCAAGTGCACATTTGAGATTGATTGAGAGACAACACGGAGATCATTAAACACTATATAACACTATAGCACTCAAGCTAACTTTTAATCTGTTATATTGTACCCTATATTTATTCTTAACACAAGAATTTTTTTTTGCTATTCAATTGTATAATCTTCTCTAATTTTCTAATATTATCATATTGTGCTAAATTATTTATGCGTGAATCAACTATCTTATAAATCCAAAATATTCAGGTGACTTCAATAAACTCTTTGATAGAGTCTTCGATCAAATCCTAGAAGAGGAACTTATGGACGGCACTGGCGAACAAATCCTGATGAGTCTAGGACTTGAGAATGAGAGGAGACGTCAATCCACCTCCACTAGACGCAAACGCACAAAGCGTAGACATACATGAAAAGGTAATTAATTTTTTATTTTCATATGGTATATGTATTTCTCATCATTTTTAACTTATTGTGTTCTTTCAAATAAATTAAATTTGCTATACTTTTATATTCTTAGTTTTCATGTATTTATTTTTTCAAAATCAAAATACAAATGAATTACTATTTTAAATTTTAAAAAAAAGAATGTATAAAGATATGAGGTCGATTGTGGAGTGTATTTTAATTTCTTAAGGCTGTTCCATTGAAGAGAAAACTTGTTGGAGTTCTTAAATCTTATAGTAGATCCCTCTAAAAGTAAGTTCGGAACTATAACTTGGTTTCATAGTAAGATTCTGGAAAGAAATTGGATTCTTCATTTCTTCTCCATTTCAGCCAAGAGTCCAAAATAAACAATGTATCTGTCGTTGATTAAAGTGTTGTTTCTCTTTTTTATTTTGTCACTGCACGGCTTCTCAATCATTGCAAATACTGATTGTGATGATGACTCAGTTATGTTCTTGTGAATTGTTTTTACCATGCATATACTATAAGTCAATTTTAGAAGGTTAATGTTTAGAATGCAGATGAAAAGTAGAAGTTAATATATTATGATTTTAAAGTTTATAATCCGTTGCTTAGATCAAGTGTTTATTCATTGAATTAGTTCATGCCATGAAAGCATGTTTATACTTTAAATTTGCCTTATTAATTGTTTTTTCTTTTCTTTTCAATTCATTTTGTTTGCACATATTGTCCAGTTGTGAAAGTGAAATTTGACTTGCTTCCTAATTGTTGGTTGGTTATGAACAGATGATAAGAAGGAGTCTGGTCACCCCTCGGTTCTGTCTTTGAAGGTGTACATTTGAACTTTATGATTTTTTTTTCTTTCTGTAATTGTTCCTGCTTTTGGTAGTTAGTATTTACGTTTACAAGTCAAAAAATTAAGTTTCCCAGTATCTGCTGCTCTCTATGTGAGGGTTGGAGTACCTGGATTTAGCCAACGAAGGTTGGTTTAGATGGTAAGGATACAAATCATTACATAAGAGTGTTAGTTCAAATTCTTCTGTTATTATGTGAGAATTTCGTTGGTGAGTAACTTGTTAGTACCTTTCTAAACGTTTTTATGAGCCACGGGTTTCGCTCTGTACTCTGCTGAGTCTCCATGATCAAACTCATTTGAACTTTTAATTTTTCAAGTTTAAAATAGATGAGAACTATTAAAGGAAGGTACTTATTTAAGACGTAACGAATCTGAATGCTTTTGCATGTTTCAGCCTTTCGGTCATATTCCTTTGTGTGTGTGTGTGTTTGTTCTGTTGCAGAATGTATCTGGCTTAAAAGTATTCACGAAATGATTGTAGAGTGGGCTCTTTTCTTTTCCTGTCAGGTTGAGCATCTTCTTCATATGAACAAAGGAAATTCTAAAGTTTGCATGGTTTGATGTGATCTCTGGACTCTGGAGGATGTTCGAAGATTGTTTATTTTTCTTTCCTAATAATGTCTGTATTATATTATACTCTTTGATGTAGATGTAGCCTTTCGACTATTGTAGGGGTTATTCTCCCATCTGGGTGCGGGAGATCACATTATCACAATGAGCATTGAGCTCCATTATTTAACTTATATTTCAAGTTACTAAGTTGATAGAACTAATTAGTTTACATTTCTATTTAGTTGATACTACTATTGTGTAAAAATATAAAATTGTATGTGCTTGAAATAGATTGAAGAACCTGTGATGTCTTTTCCTTTGGTGTCTTTGTTTCTAAACGGGTACTGGATGCCCCTTTTACTTTGAAGAAATAGGTGTGGTGTCTTATGCAGGGAATACAATTGTAGGGGTTAAATAAGTGTAACTTTACTTTCATCAAATCATTTTGAAACCTAGGGGATTTTCTTCAATGACTTCATCAATGCCAATCTACCTAGGAAATTTTCATCCTTTATCATCACTTTAAAGCCCAAGTTGAAGAATCCTCATTTGCTTGGGGATTATTGTCCAACATCTATAGAATGCAGATGATATAACCTATCGGCTATGAAGGATATTCTCATATGGTTTGTGCTAACTTGGCCTAAGGTTAATTTTAACTAGTATTTTGTAGGTCAGTGTAAATCATTCTTATCTATAGCATCAGATTTCCTATATTGTAGGATAGGGTATTTTCCATTCATATTGTATCTCGAGCTTCTGATAGATGCAAATTCAAGAAGGGTCTATACTTGCAAGCCAATATTAGAAGTTTTTTTTTTTGGGGAGGAAGCTTGGCTTGTGGCCTGATATGTATGTCGATCGTGGGGGAGAATAATGCTAGAAAAATTGCATACTCATCGGTATTCTGTATGCAGGATACCCAGGAAAGGATATACCCAAGAATGAAATTTTCAACCTTCAAACAAATGCCTCCTAAGAGTATGCTTGGTTGAACGATTTTGAGAGGAGGTGATAACTTACTTTGCTCTTTTAAATTGGACGCTATAAAATATGAGCTGTGTTATTTGTACAACCAAAATCAGGACAACTAGTGTAACGACATATATCATTGTGAGGTGCATGCTAATTGAGACCGATAAAAAAAATATTAAAAAACAACAAATACGACAACTAGTGCAACAACATATATCCGGCGATCGGTGGGTGATGGAAGGGACACATTATTTTGGTATGACACTTGGGTGGGGGAATTACCATTAAGATTGCAATTTCCCCGCCTGTTTGATCTGGCTGTGTATAAAGAGCGAACGGTGGAGGAGATGAAGCGGTTAGGATGGGGTGTGAGTGGTAGGGTGTGGGAGTGGAGACGCCGGTTACTAGCATGGGAGGAGGAGAGTGTGGGGGAGTGTTCTGTTTTGCTTCTTAATGTTGTTGTGCAAGAAACATTGACTGATACTTGGCGATGGCTGCTAGACCCTGCCAATGGTTATTCGGTCCGAGGAACATATCACTTTCTTACTACATCAGAGGAAGTTGTTGACAGGTCGTTGGTTGATGATGTGTGGCACAAGCTTATTCCTTCAAAGGTGTCCTTGTTCGTGTGGCGCCTCCTTCGTGACAAATTGCCTACTAAAGACAATTTGGCGAGGCGGAGAGTCATTCAAGCAACAAATACGGCGTACACAACAGCTTGCGGTAACTTGGAAACGGCTACACACTTGTTTTTAGGATGTGACATTCACAGTTCTCTTTGGTTACTTGTGTTGCATTGGTTAGGTATTTCAACGGTTCTATCTGGAGAGCTTCGTCAGCATTTCATGCAGTTTATACATATGGTTGGTTTACCTAGGTTCTCTTATCTTTTTTTAAGAATAATTTGGTTTGCATCTGCTTGGGTGATTTGGAAGAAAAGGAACAATGCGTCTTCAACAATGCGTCTTCTAATCCTTCTGTTCTTCTAGAAAAAGTCAAACTCCATTCTTTTTTGTGGTTAAAATCAAAACATGTGGTATTTTCTTACAACTATCATGACTGGTGGAAACATCCTTTACTGTGTATGGGTGTCCATTAGTTCTGCTTGTTTTGATGGTGCTTTTACTCTTTGTGGCTCTTTGACTTTGTAAATACTTTTACGTGTTTCACCCTTTGCACACCTTGTGCAGGGTGAACCATTTTTAATATATATATATATATATAT
>Ga0315915_1003330_pt1 | contig 20400 bp, 15 predicted proteins | sample MpolbnodulesMG_FD_207738 | JGI IMG/M metagenome (GOLD analysis project Ga0315915, IMG submission 207738) | Medicago polymorpha root nodule microbial communities from Los Angeles, California, United States - branched nodules | ecosystem: Host-associated > Plants > Roots > Nodule | place: USA... | reverse complement strand
AAAGGCAAAATTACACCATTCGTCTCTTAACTTAATTTTATAATATTTTCATTCTTTATCTTTTTTCTGTCCTGATTTAGTCCTTTATGTTATAAAATGTCAACATAGTTATCTTTTTTTTTTTTTAAAAAAAAATTAATAATCAAAAACTCAAAAAAAAAAACTCATCACTCAAAAAAAAAACTCATCAAACTCATTAACAAACCCAAATCTTTATTATACAAACCCAGAAAATCAGATTTCATTAGAAAAATCTCATATATCATTTATATTATTTGATGTTAATAAAAAATAAATTCACGCCACAACAACAATTTAAAACCACATTTGAACCATTTTTTTCATATTAGGGAAACCGCAAAATGCAAGGTAGGTTGAAGATGCTTTAAGCTAAAATATTAAGATTGCCAAATTATAGTTAGCTACACGAACATGCATTTGAATCAAATATTAAGACTCTTTTATATATTAGAATGAATTCATACAAGAAATACAAATATTCCCATAATTTCCCTTGCCATACACAATCATAAACACTCAAACATCAATGTAACATAGTGTAGCTTGTTCAATATTGGTATATTTAGACATAGATCATAAGACCTAGTAGTTTTTGTTGTAAAAACCTCCCATGACGACGATTCCAACAACAAGTGCCACCCAACTTCCACACATGTCAATCCTCATAGCACTTGAAGTCACAGCAGGAACAACCTGCGACGTTGTTGAATCTTCTGATGATGATGGTTTTTCTTTTTCTGGCTTCGGCGCCTTAGCATCAGCAATAGCTGGTGCTGGCGCCAAAGCCGGAACCTCAGCAACAATTTTCTTAGCAGGAGAAAACTCCGATGGAATGAGCACTTTACCAACTTTATAAATAGCAAGATGTTTATCGGTATATATGATTCCATTAATTGTTGTGTTAACACTTCCGGTTGAAATGTTCACATTTCCACCATAACTAATCACGTTAAGTTCAACTTTTCCAGGTTTGTTACCAGCAAGTGTTCTCACAGGGTTGGTTAAAGTATCAAAGTTAGAGCTAGATACAAAATCAGAAATAACATGGAATTGAAGTAGTTCAAGTTTTTTTTCATTGGAGAGTGAGTTGAGGAACCCTGGTTTGAGTTCTGAGAAGGCGGAATCGTCGGGTGCAAGGATCGTTAATCCACCGGATTTTATGGTTAGGAGCTGTGAGTTGAGCTGATTGATTAGTTGAGTTGTTTTCATGAGACGGAGGAAAATGTTGAATGAATTTGCTTGTTTAAGGATTTGAACTATGTCTGTTGTGGGGGTGGGAGTTTCAGGGGTAGTATTGTCATTTGGTGGGAATGTGGGGACCAAGGGTTTTGTTGGGGATGAAATTGGTTGGGTAGGGGGTGATTGAATTGGTGACGTGGCAGGAGATAATGCTGCTAAAGTGTTGGAACAAAAGAGGGAAATGACTAGTAGTGTTAGTGAGATGCATTGTTTTTTATTTGTCACCATTTTGGAGTATATTGAAAAGTTTTGGTGTTTTGAAATGATGGAATTGTGCTTGTAATGAGTGAAGGTTTGATGAATTTTAGAGATATGGAGTTATGTTGTTTTTATATTGAGTTTTGTAGACAATTATTGGCTGGTGAGTGGTTTGGTTAATTGTGATTTATGAACTTAATAATATTGTTATATGATTAGGATACTTTGGTGTTGAGTCTATTAAGATTGATAGGTAGAGTGAGGTGAAGAGATCCATTAGATGTGAGAAAAATTGGATGTGTGCAATGTGATTTTGTTGTGTATATCTCTTTATTTGGTAAGGATATTAAGATGGCTCGTCATAGAAGATTGAATCAGTGGAGCTATTTTAGTTTTATTTACTATTTTTGCTTGTGAGTGTACTCCATATAGGGAAAATAGAGTGAGAGGTCAATTTGATGTAGGGGTGAGATGATAAAATATGAGTTAGATAGATGCATGCATGTGTTGCTTTTAGTTAAAAGTTTATAAATCAATCTAAAATCCAATTATTTTTAAAATTCTTTTTGCCATGAGATTTTAATTGAAGATGTTCAAGTTAACAATATCGGCATTGCTATTTGAATTAGATTTTATAGGCTATTAAAATTCTGAAATAAAATTAAAAGAACATCCTTATTTCAATGTGTCATTTTGTTTTTTTATATTAGTAGTTTATAAGAGAAACAAGTATAGTTGTGGATGAGAAAGTGTGGTGGTCGATTCAGCTCATCTTATAAGAAAAATCAACTCCTAAATATTCTATTTTACACATTTCACAAGTTTCTCACTATATTTTCTTAACACAAATATTATTGTAGTGTTATATATCACTCTTCCATTTTTTTAAATATGTGTTGGAAGTTGCTCCACCAATTCTTATACTATTTAAAATTTTAGTTTTTACTAGAATTTTCTTTAATTTTTTATGTCATGAAATTATAAAATTTGCCTTTATGGCAAAATTAAGTTCAAGACAAACTATATTCACAATCTCCACTTTTCCATTTCCGCAATTGGCTGAGACAATGATACAATGATGTAATCAATGTCCACTCAACAAAAACAAGAGAAAATGTATATAAATTGAATTTTGAGACAATGATTCTTTAACTTCTCTTGTTTATGTTCTATCAACATTAATCAAATCATTGTTTCAACCGTAAAACCTGTGTGAAGCTCGTAAATGTAGCTCAAAACTCAACTCAACCTATTTTGAGCAATTTTCAATTGGACCTCTATAGATGGACCTAGATTTCTTGTAGTGAAACATCACCGGTCGTCCGATCTTGATCATACGATTTTTATTTTATGACTTCAAATATGTCGAGATTAAATCAGAACCATCAGATCTTGATCGGACGGTCAATGATCCTTGACTATATGTGACTACAACAAATCCATGTCCCTCTATAAACTACTGTAATACTCTCTCTCCCTCCTGTAATTACCCGAAATCAATTTACAAAGAGAAAACCACCTAATGCAAAAAGGAAGACATTCTTGTGAAATTGAGAATGAATTCCTATTTTTTATTTTTTAAAGCTTTGTACTAAAAGAATTAACTAGTCAATGAATAACACAATTCCCAAATTATATTTGTTAATGTTAAATATGAATAATTTTTTGCCGACATGTTTAAAACATTATGAATATATCCCTCAACAAAAATTTACAGTCTTTTTAACAATGGATGAATTAAATTTGAAGTTTTTAAGCGCTAAATAATCAAGAAACAAAATAACAAACTTGTAGATCTAAAAATCAAATTTTGAGATATTTTTTGTAGAGGCTCCTATCATAACACATCTTGTATCCACAAAGTTTGGTAGTATTCCAATAAAGCCTCAATTTATGTTAATTTTAATAGAGACTAAAAATGTTGATGTAATGTAATGTTTGTAACTAAAAGTTGTAGAAATTTTTTATAGGAACTAAAAATAAATTTCTATAGAAACTAAAAACATAATGGTTGAGCTTTACATTGGACTTCAATCAATGCTATCCTTAAGTTTCTTTTCATCCAATATATCCATAAAGTCATAGAGATTGTTTCAATTTGATGCATATATAGATTAAATCAAATTACTCAATGGATATTCAAATTTAAACATTTTTACAAGGAATAAAATGAACATGGTTCAAACCAATAACATAACAGAATGGGAAGAAGAAAAAAAAAAAGATTAATTGTTTGAAATCATTCATATGCAGCTTCCAAATGGGTGATGTATGATGATCTTCAACTCCATAACATTGCCATTGCAACAAAAGCTACTCCAATAGATATATAATCTGTTCCTTGAATTCCAAGTAAACTCACTGCTCCAGAACTTTTTTTATCCTGTGTTGTTGTATCATCCTCATCTTCTTCAGAAGAAGACTTTGTCTTATCAGCTTTCGGTGCTATTGCTTCCGCAACAGGAGCAGCAGCAGGTGCCTTAGTCCCAAAGAAATCAAGAGGAAGCAAAACCTTATCCAAACGATATATAGCAAGCTTGTTATCTTGATAAACTACACCAGTAACAGTAGCATTAACCACACCAGTTGAAAGACTAACACTGGTACCAAACGATTCGATGTTCAATGGAAGCTTTAAAGGGTCTTTACCAGCCACTGTCTCAACAGGGTTACTAAGAGAATCAAAGTTATTGCTATCAACAAACTGTGGAAGAATGTGGAATTGTAATAGTTCGATTTTTTTGTTTTCGTTTAGTGAGTTGAAGAACCCTGCTTTGAGATGCGAGAAAGCTGAGTCATCCGGTGCCAAGATTGTTAATCCGCCGCTTTTTGGTGATATGAGTTGTGAGTTTAGGTTGTCCACGATTTGTGTTGTTCTTAGGAGACGGGTTAGTATTGTGAATGTTTTCGCCTTTTTGAGGATTTTTGTTATGTCGTCTGGGGTGGAATCTGAGGTGTCTGGTAATGTCGGGACTAATGGTTTTGTCGATGTTGGTGATGCTGCTTTTGGTGCCGGGGCATGTTTCGGTGACGCTGCAGGTGCTGTTGCTGTTGCTGCCGTGTTGGGAGAATACAATGAGGAGAACATGAGTAGAAAGAGTGAGAAGGAAAAGATAATTTGATTCATATTTGGCTTGATAATTGAATATTGTGGAGGAATGTAATTATGTAAATGATTGGATTTTTTTGTTAATTTGTATGTTGGATGTGTTGATTGGAGGGTAAGGAGAGGTGGATTTATATATTGAGGCCAAGGAAATGATGGGTAGGTGTAATGTTATAGTTCTATAGTTGTGATTTTGGTGGTATCAATAATCTGTCATGGTGAATAAGGATATTTTATCTTATTATTATTGGCATTGCATCTCTTTTGGTTACTTGAATTATTGTGTGAAGTTTTTATGTGGTGAGCCGTTAGCTTTGAAGTGAGATTAACATTATTGTTTCTCAAATCATAGTGCAATAAAATGTAGTTGGAATCGGCAGTATAGATCGAGGTTATAGAAAATGTATAACTGACCTGTAAGATTAACTTTTTTTTGGACAAAAATTGATGACTTGTGATCTTATCATCACTTGCTTTGTATATATTGTTAGAAATTTAGATCTAAATAAAACAGATTTCACAAAACATATTTAATCGTTATGAATCAATAGCGGAAGCAAATAAAACATTGAATATGAATATGAACGGATCTAAGACACGTTTGATTTATTAAGGATATTAATGATTAGGTATTAGGAAATACATGGATCAAGCTTTGATGACAGCCCTCTCGACAACAACGATAAAGAGAGGACGTGATCTGAAACAAACATCAACATGGTTGGTGGCAGCTGATTTGGTTCTTCTTCAACCGGTACTTTTATGCCTTAAGTTCTCTTTAGATGGGGAGAAGAGAGAGTTTTGTCGTTATGGTGTATTGGGGACCATAGTCTCTATTATATCGGATGGTCAATATGGTTTCTCATTATTCAGTTAATGGGTCATCCACATCCACTCATATTGAGTCCATATCAATTAATTAAATATTTAATTAATTATTCAATTAAAAATCTAATAGCTTTATTACTTAATTTGATCACTAATCAGTTAAGGCTTTCAATTGATAAATAGTTAATATAACTATTATTACCCACATAATGATATCAGAATATAATTAAACAATAAAATATTTCAACAATATCCCACTTGGGCTACATATCTTAATAATTATACCAAAATTCTATAGGCGCGCGTACAAATGCTATTTATCTTTAGATTTTAACTTTACAATTTGGTCCACCTCATACATTAATAATGGGACCATCGCGGCTGTCGTCATTGACGTATAACATGACGGAACCCCGACGACCAGCATATCAATGCATTTGATGACATAGATCGATATGGATGAGTGACATGGAAATTTCATGCAATGTGATCTCTAAATCATGTCTATTTTCAATTGGTCCAACAAAAAAATTTAGTGAGATCAAAATTGAAGTTTGCAAATTCAATATTTGCAGAAATGATATAGAAATGGTTATAACAATAATAACCTCGTGAACTTTATTTCTGCAGAAAATCGTAACATAAAGTATGTATCAATACCAAAACAAAAGTATATAACATAAAATAAAAGAGACTCCCACTAATCCAAGACATCCTTAATGACAACATCCATATGAAAGACCTTAGGTGTCATGTCTTTGATTAGTGGTATAACTAGCATAAAGTTTGTCTCTATATGTTTTACCATTTAACAACAATAATCTATAAGGTAATGAACCTTATGACTTTTGTTGTTAAATAACTATACGACTGAATTATGTCACTATATAACTTGAACGGTCTTTCAATACCTTTAACGTTATGCAACCAAGTGGCATAAATACTTACAGTAATTTCCTAACTTAAGATGTGTATTATATACAGACATCCAAAAAAGAAACAGAGTCTAACACACTAATGATCTCCAAATTGTTAGATGTCTGATGTGAGCATAAGATCTCTTGTTCTCTTAAATAATCCTTATTGTTGCCTTTTCAACAATTCAAACTTTGAATTGCTCAAGTATCAGCCAAACAATCTTATTATATACGCTATTTCCAAATGCGTATAATAAGATCATACATAAAAATCCTATATGCAAAACGTAGGAAAATACTTAAATATTGGGATTCATAAATTTTCTAATGGGTAATATTTGAGACTAAAAAGTCTCTCGGTGATTGAGGGCATCCATAATTTATTAACTTTAATGTCAATTTATTTTTAAATTTATTGATATAACTCTTTTGTGATATCTAAATAATACCTTGAGAAGAATCTATAAGTATCGAAATACCTAAAACAAAAGAGGTGACCCCAAGATCTTTCATCGCCAAACTCTTGTTAGAGATTTTCTTGGTCTCACATAACTAACATATATCATAGTTGACTAAATAAAATAATATCGACACATTAATCTAGAAATATAAGTTTACTCTCACCCAGCTTACTAAATCCACAACTCTCTATAATATTTTCTCAAAACCAAATGAGACAAATACTTTATGAGAATTTGCGGTAACAATAAAGAGACAAATTTCTTAACTCGTAAGTGGATTTCATGATTTTGCAAACCATCTACTTTGTATCAATTGACACAAAAGCTTTATTCAGTTGCACCATATTGTGTAATTAATGTCACCATTAAGAAACACTATATTGAAATCTAGCTTATGCAGCTCCAAAATTATAATAAGCAAACTAATATCATGACTGTCCTAATAGAGTCTTTCAATTAAACTAAATAGAATTTCTCTTTTCAGTCCATTCTTAATGACACTAGAAGTCGTAGTTCTTGAAGGTGTTGAGTTTGTACTATATGAATTAATTTCTTAATTTGTGAGAGGAAGAACAATAATCTCCTCATGAGGATCCAAATATATATGGTAATGGCCCAGTTTGTTTTACTCAAATCACCTAAAGGTTGTGTTGTAGCACCACAGTGCACTACAATGTTTTTATGTATCAGTAACCTCCATATATTCCAACTTCTTGTTTATATGCCTGCCAAACAATCCATAATACAGAATTGCACTCGTTAACTCATTGTTACTTTGTACAAGTTTTCGATTTTTTAACGAGTCCAAAAAAATTTCTTTATTGGAAATATTTACTTTTAGGGCCTTATTATTAGTCTCAGACGTAATAATAAAGTAGTGAGGTTAAAGATATATAAATAAAGTGAGTGAAAGTTCGAGAGATTTAGACTACTATAGAGGCCAATGTCATCCTAAAGGCTCGACACTCTTGAATTCAAGTCCAACTAATGTCGTAAAATTATGCCTCTGAGACTAGGGTTTAGACATGGATCACAAGGCTAGACGATAAAATTGGAGACATGTGTGACTTAAGTTTTGAGTCTCAACTTGAGTATAAGCCTATAAAAAAAATACAACTTCTAAAGCAAGATGATGAGGACCATATGACAAGTCTTCAACAAGACCTGACAATGATGCTCAAAAACAACTAAGGAGCAAAATGATCCCTGTCATAAGTCTTTAAGAAGACAATCAACACTTTTCATTTCAGAATTAATATCAAATTGCAGTCCTCAACTCCTTGTAGTTTCTATAGATTTTTATTTTTTTTAACAATTCCCTTATTTTCTTATTGAAAATATTTACTTTTAGGACTTTAAATTTAATATTATGAAGGAAAACATATATAATAAGAAAAATATAACGAATTTTTTTTCCGACCCTAATGCCAAAAAAATGAAACATTTGACCCCCTTCCAGAATTATATACCTAAATGACCCACTTTAGGATTTTTTTTTTTTGTTTTTGTTTTGTCGTTTTCCCCATTACGACCATTTCATCTGGCAGTAATGGGCTGCTTTTTCTGACCAAAACGCAGCGTGCACAAGGCCATCACTTCTTGTCTTTTTATTTTATTTTTTTATTCATTACAGCCATTTGGTTTGGTCGTAATGGATTTTTAATTTTTTTCGTTTTTCTTTTTTTTTTGGAACAATATATGTATTTTAAATGAAATGTAAATAATAAATAAATAAATATTAATGATAATTTATTAATTTAAAAACACTAATTATATTATTCATAGTGTTAGAAATAAAAATAAAAACTATTTTTTCCGTGGTATCCATTTACGCCAACCTAAATTTAAATTATGACTTCCCGTAGCACATAATTTATCTTTTTATCTTCGTACGGGTCGTTGGTCTTGCTCTTTCTCTTCCTCTTGTTGTTCCTCTTCCACCGCCACATTTTTAATTTCAGCTTCATTAGTTTCCATAGTGACCTCATTTTGCACTTGTGGAACAGAGTTCGTCCAAATTTCATTAACGAAATCATCTTCGTTAAATCTTGTAGCCAGATTTTCTATGGTACTAGTATATGGTTGTGGTTGTGGCCATTGGGTTACGTAGTTTGTTTGGGGATAGTGTACATTGTTTGGAGGGGTTGGTAGGTTGAAAGAGGAGTATTGTGATTGGTCCGGGAAACTGGTTTGTGGGGTGTTTTGAGTTTGACTAAATTCATCAACTGAATAGTTTGATATTTGGGAGCTTTCTCCATGATGACTATGTTGAGAGTAGGTTGGAAATGGAATTGGGGAGTTTTGTAAGAATTGGTTTGTGGGTTATGGTGGTGATTGGTAAGTTTGGCTGTAGTTGTAGTTGTAGTTGGTGAATGGGTTAAAGCTTTGGGCAAAGTAAGGGGGTGAAGGTGTAATGAACTAGCTGTTAGGTGGATGTGTATCTGACCACATGTCTGCATCTGGCATATATTGGTTTCTGGTGCTGCAGGATAATATGATGGCAAGTCTTCTAAAATAGACCCACAGCGTGCCATTGGGTTTGCCAATAGTGCTTCTCTAGAAAGATACATACATTCTCCAAAAAAGTTCCAATACCATTCAAAGTATATACGATTTGGATGAACCTTATCGGTATATCTGACTCCTGGTAGTGCTAACTGATGGCGTTGGTTCCACTTAAGGAAATAATACTGATGTTGATCTCCCCACGAGCCTTTTATTTTGTTCTTATGGCAACAAATATTGTGGAGATCTGTCAAATCATCTGGTATGCAAGGAGGGATGGAGTTTTTTTTCTGAAAAATCTTAGGAGGCACGTCACACAAGGACTTTCCGTCTGCATGGTCTCCGACAGACATGAATCAATTAAAAGCGCATTCAATGACCCACAAAATGGTTGGCAAGAAACTGGTTCAACTCATGTGTATTGCATCAGACACATCAAGCAAAATTTCATGAGGGCAATCAAGGATGGAGATCTTAAGGATATCGTCAATAATATGGGTAAACATACTATCTTACAACTTTTTTAATTCGAGTAATTATTAACTATAATATTTAACTATTTTTTTCCTTAACATTCAGGATATGCCCTAAACATACCCTTGTTCGACTACTACCGTGGTATAATCCAGGAGGCAAATCAACGTGCATTAGATTGGGTGGACAATATACCGAAGGAAAAATTGACTCAAGCATATGACGAGGGTCGTCGATAGGGCCAAATGACAAGCAACATCGTTGAGTCGTGGAACTCTGTGTTTAAGGGAACACGCAACCTACCTGTTACACCTATAGTCCAATCAACCTACTATAGGTTGGCGTGTCTTTTTGCCGAAAAGGCTCAAGGTGCATTTGTAAGGGTAGGTTCTGGAGACGTGTTCGGTGAATATTGCCAGAATGTGCTTAAGGATGACATTGTAAAGTCCCACACCCGTCATGTCGAACACTTTGACCGAGAGATGTATACCTTCTCTGTTTGTGAGACCGTCAACTATAGGAAGGGAAGGCCAATGAGAACTTTCAAGGTTGATCTACAAGCAAGGTGGTGTGACTGTGGGAAATATCAAGCCTTACATTTGCCTTGTTCCCATGTCATAGTCGCGTGTTCTTCTTTTCACTATGACTACACAACCCTTATTCCAGACGTGTTCAAAAACGAGAATGTTTACGCGATCTGCAACAAAGCATTCAAAGTAGTCCACGACAAGAGTTATTGGCCCCCATACGAAGGTCATAAGCTTTTCCATAATCCAAACATGCAAAGACTAAAGAAAGGTCGACCCAATAGTACTCGCATTAAGACTGAAATGGACGAGGAAGTGGAAGAAAGGACATCGACACCGAGACTGTGTGGGTTGTGTCGGCATCCCGGTCATATTAGGAGAAATTGTCCGACCAATAAAAAACGCTAGTTAATATCGTTATGTATTATGTGTTCAACCAATCTTTTATAAGTATTTATGACTTCTTTTTTTACCTTTAATCAAATTTCGTCGGTTAAAGAAATTAAGCTGTTTTGTGATTTTAATTTTGATTTTTATTATATTAATTAAACAAAATAATATACGAGACAAATTAAACACGAAATGTTGTTTCATTTAAAATCAAATTAAACATTCAAACACTACTCAAATCAAGTAGACATGTCATCGTGAGTTTATCTTAGTTGGTATGGACAACGCATAATATATGAAAGGTCCGAGGTTCGAACCCCGGCCACCACAAAAAAAAAAACAAAAAAAATTCAAGTTGACATGATTCAAAAGAAGTAGAAATGTATGAAAAAATAATTGTGAATTTGGATGAATGGTATGGCGAATTTATAGTGCCAAAAAAACAGAAAAACAAAAAAAAAATTAAAAATTCATTACTGCCAAAGCAAATGGCTGTAATGAATAAAAAAAATTTAAAAAAAAAGACAAAAAGTGATGGCTTTGTGCACGCTGCGTTTTGGTCCGAAAAAGCAGCCCATTGCCGCCAAATAAAATGGCCATAATGGGGAAGAAAAAAAAAATCCTAAAGTGGGTCATGATTCTGAAAGGGGTCAAATGTTTTATTTTTTTTTGGCATTAGGGTCGGAAAAAAAAATCAAATATAACTTGACCCTATGGACCCTTGGCACATAATGAATTGAGTATTTTCACAAGTTCATCAATTGCAACTAAATAGAAGGGTACACAAAATTTCCCATTATAATATCAGCTTTTACTTTGTGAAGGAATGACAACAACCAATTGCAACTTACTTGACTCTTAAGCAAAAGGGAAAGTAAAATAAAAATTAACAATCATTGGAAAGTGCTACAAAATTCCCAACCAATCCATCCAAGTCCAACACATAAAAATGAAATTCATGAAGAAAACAACAATGTATCCCCCAAATAGCAGAATTTTCTGCACACTGAGTTGGTAAATTTTTTCAAACTTCTCATAATAGTCACAATGAAAATAAAGTTGCAGCAACGAACGTAGCAACTGCAAATATGAACATCATTCCATTTTTGTCCTTCAAACTCATAGCAGAAGATTTGTCATTATCATCTAAAGATGCAGGACCCTCTGCAGATTTTTTCTTAGAATCCTTACTCTTTTCTGGTGCCGGAGCCGGTGGAGGAGACTTGGGAATGAAGAAATCCTTAGGAAGAAGAACTTTATCAACTTGATAAATAGCAAGTTGATGGTCAGAAAAAACACTACCACCAACAGTAGCATTAACAACACCAGTTGTTAAATTCACTTGAGTCCCTGAACTTGTTATATTCAATGCTAATCTTTCAGGATCATCACCAGCTTGTGTTCTAACTGGATTGCTTAAAGTATCAAAATTTGAGAGTGCAACAAATGAGGGTAGTTCATGGAATTGAATAAGCTCATTCTTTTGTTGATCATTGAGGGAATTGAGAAAACCAGGTTTGAGGGTTGAAAAGGTATTATCATTTGGTGCAAAGAGTGTTAGTCCATTGTTTGAGTTTAGGAGTTGGGCATTGATTTGTGTGGCTACTTGTGTGGTTTGGAGGAGGCGGATAAGGGTGGTGAATCCACCGGCTTTTTTGAGGATTCGGATAATGTCTGTTGGGGCTGATGATGGTGATGGTGCTGGTGATTCAGATGCTGAATTTGTGGTGGTGGGATAGAAGAGGACTATTAGGAGAAGTGAGAGTGTGAAGAGAGGATAGTTCATCTTCACCATCTTGAGTTTGTTGAGAGGGGAGAAGAGAATGGAGTAGTAGTCCTTGAAGTGGGAATGAGGGAGTGAGTGATCAAATTTATTGAGGATTCAAAGGGGTTATCTTAAAATTAGGTGGAATGTTTCATTAGTGGAATTTAGCTGTTATAATAATTCTTTTCCAATCGATACTAACAAAAGAAAAATTGAAGCTTATACAGTATACTCGTAAATTGAAGTGTATCGGTACATTTGTTTTCTAAATTGTTGAATTAACGACCATTTTATGAAATAAAAGCGATTTGTGAACTTTTATATTTTAGAAAACATCATTTTATTATTTATAAGAATCATACTAAATTTTTACATTTTATGGTAAAAAAATAATCAATATTCATTATTATGAGTAATAAAAATTCAGAAAACTTTAAATTTTATTTCTTCGACACCTTTGGTAAATAAGATTTAGCTATAATAATTGTAAATGATAGACAATAAAAAAAATAAAAGACAAAATCAATTAACTATTAATTTAATTATCGGGTGTGTACCAAATCCAAATTATCATTTTTTAAAAAATCTATAACAATGGAATCAAAACTTCTATTTTTTTTTTAAAAGTAGAATAAAGGACTCTAAATACTATATGTTAACATTTTATTTTAAATACGACCCTACATTAAATACTTTAAAAAAAATAATGAGATCCACTTATTTGGGATAAATATATTGATATTGAACTTTTTTTTTTTGAAACAATATTGATATTGAACATGTATAAAAGTAAAATAAACAATCAATACATTTTAAAATGTATGACTTTTTTTCGTATAATTGGAAACACAAAAAAAAAATTCAAACATTTTTTTTAGGGGACGGAGGAAATACTATTAGTATTATAGACATTTGGTTGGACATTATTAAAGGTGGTGTGTCAAATGAGAGATATGAGACATTTCTGTAGTAGCCACTTGGATTTTGCTTAGGAAGGTAGCAAAAACAGAAGAATCTCAAGTGGTTGTGTGGGCAAAAAAGATGAGTATGATTGCTTAGCATTCACTTATAAGTTGAAATTGTTCTGAAAAAAAAAAGTGAAAGAATCAAGTATTTGCTGCTATCTTAAGGAACAAGTACCATATTTTATTTCTTTATTTATTCTTTGCTAGTTTTAGGAAGTTTGATGATGATATATTTTGGGTTGGTTGAGTTGGTTTTCCGGATCAATTATTTTAACCCCTTTTGTTTAAGTTTTTATTTTATTGCATTATGTGATCAGATAAGGTATAAATATTTTGGCTCATTTGAGGTTCAAAATCACAAACCATATGGTACTTGCATTGCCATCAGTCTCTAAAAGATTAACTAGGCTATGCTTAAATTGGCTGCACGCTTCAACAAGCTATATTAAACTTAGCAAATAGTAGTAATATTAAATTTAAAGCCAACACATATACATTTTGACTTTTCAGTAATTTATCCTACTGGCATGAGTTGTTGAAAGGTCAAGTTTAAGGTTGCTTTGAGATAATGATCCATTGTGAAAGATATAATGGATCACTATTAAACCTAATAAAATTGTAACATCTAACGGCTAAAGTTTAAAAATAAAAAAAAACAAAGCTCTACCATAAATTAATTACAATGGTGGTTTATGTTGGAACATGAAAAACAACAGTTTATTAGCCAGCCACATTCTCTTTTGTTCATCGGTTTCATTTTCTTTTTTTTACCATCAAGTATTTTCTTTTACTTTTATATATTTTTTCATAAATATGATAAAATTAATGAACTATCCATTGATAAAATAAAATATATATGAGTAAAGGGGCAATGTTTTTTATAAACAAAAAAGTATAATTAAGATGATTCACTATGAGATAGAAAAACTGATGATTTTCTCCACTTTATCTTCTCAGCTATGTGGCATCTATCCAACAATGTGAGGTGCATTTTCGTCATGTGTTGGTATGGTCTATTTGGTATGGGCGGAATCAGAAGATTTGGGAGGGTGTTTAAGAAAATTCATTTTCCATTATAGCTTGTAATATAAATAAATAGTCTTGAAGAATATAACACTTGAAAAATGGAGTATGAAACTGTTGAAACAAATGTTGCTTGAGATCATGAATACCTATTTGGTTAGTAGATGAATGTCTATTAAAACTGTTGTGAATTCGGACAAAATCACACCAATGAATAACAAAGATATGTGGAGCAAAGGAAGTGGTAATCAATAGATAAAGTGTCTCCAAGCAACAACAACAAAAACAGACCAAAATCTAAGTGTGGAGCAACACCACAAGCATAATCAAAGCAATAAAGATAAGCAATGAAAGAAAGGAACAAACACGCCAAGATGGTAACGCAGTTCGGTCCAATATGACCTGCTCTGGGGGAGAGAGCAGCCCTCCAATCCACTAAGATGAAAGTGATGCAAATGAGTTACAAGAGATTAGCTTAAAAGCTCACAAAAGAACAAGACCTAATTTCTACCCATTTTCATGTCACCCACACTCTCAATGAATCCTAAGAGAAAACACAAAAGGAAGCTTTTTGATCCTTCCAATGGTGAAATCTCACTACCCAAGGTGTTTACAATGTTTCCCAACCCAAGAGAACATCACTACAAAGACACTCAACCCTAAAGTTACCTCCTTTGTAATCCAAGTTTCTCTCACTTCAAGCTCTCCTTCAAAATCTACAAAGAAACACTTGTATAGCAGTCTTCAGCTGTCAAAATCGTGTCACGTTTGGTGCGTACGACCCAAGGTACGAATTATCCTGAAAACGTGCCCAGCAAGCCGAAAATCGTGACACGTTTTCCCCCAATCGTGTCACGATTGAACATCCAGAAAACATGCTCTCGGCACTACCAAAATCGTGACACGTTGATGAAATCGTGTCACGATTTCTCTGTTCCTTCAGATCACAAATTTGAAGCCAAATTCAACATAAACCAAATGGGATAAGGGTTTTGAGTAGAACAAATATCTCTGTGAAAAGGTATAGGTAAGTCTACATACATGTGGTTTGATTAGGTTAGAGCAGGTTCAGGGGTTGGAACAAGATATGAAGCATTGATCTATTCAATGACTAAACCACACTGATATGAAAATTTTATGGCGAAGTCATGAAAATGACTTTTTTGGTGAAGTTAACCTTATGGCCAATCATTGAGCATTTGTGTATTAAATTCATGTCACGTCAGATTATATGATGTATTGCACATTTTCTCATAAGGTGTGTCATTATATCTTTACTTATTGCAATTGAGTCCCTTATTAAATCAAAATTAAACATTTTTATTATTATTTTATTTTGTAAATCATAAATTTTATGCATCAAAATTGGGTAAAACTTTCCAACTTTCATTATTCCTATCATCTTTTTTTTCCAGATCGATTTTGTTCGTCTATTTGTCTCCAAAACTCATCTGCTCCAACACCAACCATACCGTCTTGCTTAATCAAAATTCATCTTTTTCAAAATTCACATTCTCGAATCCTAAAACCGTTTCTCTCCAAAATTCATCTGCTTAATCAAATCCCTTTCTCTCCAAAATTCACATTCTCGAACCCTAAAACCGCCCTGCTAAATCAAATCGATTTTCACATCCATTTAGTAACCATTTGCTCATTCTTGACATTCTCGAACCCTTTAATCATCTGCTCCATCTTTGCAGTCAATTCAAAACGAAATTACTTGCACCACATAAGGTAAGATCGATTTGAATATGTTTTTATTGTAACGAGTAAAAATGATATGAATGTGATTGAAGTTTTATGATAACATCAATCGGATTTGGGGATTAGGTGATTTAGTTAAATTTTCCAGTTAGATTAATTAGGTTATGCGCTATTAAATTTTTTGAAATATACTATTCGAATTTGGGGATTAAGTTATTTAGCTTGATTATCACTTATGCGTTGTTATAAGATTGAAGGAAAGACTCCTTCTTCAAGTGCCAAGAAAAGAGTATAGCGGGAGGTTCTTATGAATTAAGCTTCTTTGTTTCAATCGATAGTGTGCTTATCGCTTTACTTTGCTTGATTATCATGCCAGTGGACCTCGTTGCTCAGCGTTAGGCCGCTTCATTTCAGAAGTGAGCATGAAGTCTGAATTTAATAGATACTGAGAAAGCGTCTTTTGTGATGAAAGTAGGGATTCAGGATTGAGAAAGAAATCAGCAATGCGTAGTTGGAGCTTCATCTATTATAGGATGCATAGGGTAGGCTCTTTAGATAGATTGACTGGCTTAAGTCGATGAACCCCATTCCCTCGTGCTTCCATTAATGACAGATACATAATTAGAGGTCGGCCAAGCATGATCAAAGCAAAACTAAAACCTTTTCAACAGCTGCCTCAGGAAAGGTAGAAACCGGATCACTAGAATGTGATGGAATAAAACTTTCACATGGATTATTAAACTTACAATGGTCCACCAACAGTATACTAGTTGACATGACATCAACAGTTATCATATTGGCTAAACAAACTAACTTTAAAAAAAAAAATCAGTTTCAGAGTAGAAGTGCCCTTTGTTTTAAGGTGGCATTTAGGGTGGCTGAGGGAAAGAATTTCCCATCATAGGAAAGTAGATTATGGCCATTAGATTTAAGAGAAACATTGATCTTATGATAGTCTCTCCACACTAGATTTTTTTTCTCTTCACTTTCTTCTACCAATGTTATCCTGTTGTGTCACGGCCATGGTTACAACAAACCATAAGCTCTATACATGAACAATCTATTTTTCCTTTGACTGAAAGTATTTGATGTCTTCATGGCATAACTATAAATTTATGGTATTTCAATTTCAATCAAATTAAATTATAGAAATCATTAATTGACACAAAATTTGAATTCAATTGACAGAAACTATGACAAAAATTCGTTGTTGAAGGTAAAGTGGAAAACTAGTGTGTTTTAAAACTTGCTATTTTGGTTTGATGATGGAAACGGTGAAATCCTCTTCGACTACGTCACCGCACTCGTCTTCGACCTCTGCGACGGCGTCACCGTCGTCGACGTTTACCGCCTTATCCAATACGACATCTCCGGTGTTCCGTTTGAATCTCGTATCGCTAGAATCAATCACCATGTCGCTTCTCTTCATTTCTCTCCCATACTGATCTCTCTCGCATCATTCCTCTTCGTGAACTCAATATGTTTTTTTGTTAAGGTTTTCTATTTTCTTCTACCCGTTTTTTCTTTTTTATTTATTTTTTTCAATTTAACTGTTAGTTGTTTTTGCTATATTCAACTGTTGTTTTTGAATCAGGAAAGTTATGAATAGTGTTTGTAAACCTGTTATCAAGTATTGGGAATTTTTTCTGGGTTGTTTGGAGGTTGAAGACAATGGAAAAAATATATAGTGTGGAGATCTTAAATCTAATGGCCAGAATCTACTTTCCTATGGTGGGGAATTGTTTTAATATGATTTGATTCCGCTAGTCATTTCTAGTATCTCCCTTTAGTTGAGCATTTGTATCTAATTGGGTTAACATGTATTTACCCTGTAATTTGGACGAGTTCCGGTTTACTCCCTGTAAAAAAAAAAAAAGTTTAGATTCCAATCCTGTAAAATAAGATTATTTGATTTTAGCCCCTGAACCATCTGACTGTGTAGAATTGCTGACGTGGCGAGCTGAGTGACATGCTGACTGTGAATATTTGATTATGTGGCATGCTGACTGTATAATTAAATTTGTTTTTCAGTTTTTTAAAAAAAATTAAAAAATTTGTAAAAGTTAAAAAAAAATTAGGATTTTTTTTATTACAAAAAATAATTTTCAAAATTTTTTAATATTTTGAAATATACATTTTTCGAAAATTCCAAAATTTATAATTTATGAAAAATATATATTTAAAAAAAAATTATTTTCCATAAATTTTTGAAATTATTTTGAAATACATATTTCAAAATTTTTATTTCTAAACAAAAGTACAAATTATTTTCGAAAATTTGGAAATATATATTTTTCGAAATTAAAACAGATTTTTTTTTCGAAAAAGAAGTTTTTAAATTTTCTCAACAAAAAAAAATCTGGAAAATATTTTTATTTTTAAAAATCTGGATATAAAATTATTTAAAAATTTAGGAAAATTCAGATTTTTTTTTGAAAATTTTATTCCAAATTTTTTTTACTACGTGTTACAGATTTGAGAATATTTAAAAATTGAGAATAAAAAAAAATCTGGATTTTTTTTTAATATTTAAATTTATTCTTATCTATTTGTTACATGTGTTATTTGTATTGAAAATTGAGGGCATTTTTGAAAAGAAATAGTCAGTCCAAAAAAGCTGAAAGGGGTTGTTTTCTTTATAAATATATATTTCTCAAAAAATTATATATAAAATAAAAAAATTTCTAAACTTACTGTATTTTGAAACTTTTGAAAAAAATTTAAAAAATCCAAATTAAATTAAAATTTTAAAAACATTCGAAAAAAAATAATATAAGCTAATTTTTTAATGTTTTGGTAAAAAAATATTAATTTTTTTTTCTAAATTTTTTAATCCAAATTTTTTCGTTTTTTTTATTTTTAAAATTAATTTTCAGGTTTTAAAAAATTAAAATTAAAATAATTACACAGTGGCATGCCACGTCAGTGTCCATTACACACGTGTCAGGTTTTAAAAAAAATAAAAATAAAAATAATTACACAGTGGCGTGCCACGTTAGCGTTTGGATGGGGTCAGGGGTGTTTTGTGGAGAATCTTCATATCATAGGGTTGGAATCTAAACTTTTTTTTTTTACAGGGGGTAAACCGGAACTTGCCCAAATTAATGGAGGGAAAGACATATTAACCCTATCTAATTTTTGTACCGATCATTGCTACATAAAACTATCTTCTTTGCAGATTTAGTCCCATCATGTATTGTCGAAGAAATGAAATAAGTTTATGACTTAAAATTGTTTATATGAAACGATTAATTTCAAATTTAATAGATTTATATCTATTTGTACAGGGTCAGCGCAACATGAAAAGATGGCGAAAGAGCTCTCTCTTTCTCTTTCTCTTTCTCTTTCTCTCTCTTTTCTCTTTCTCAAACTCCGGTTAGTAGTCCATGTTTTTCTTCTTCTTTTCTATCGAAGATAAGTGATTTAGGGTCAATTTTAACTCAAAATCATTCATCCGGATTGTTTTTCCTTCTTTTTTCGTTAAATAAGTGATTTTTATATATTTTTCAGTTTTCTTTAGTTTTTTTTGTGATTTCATCATCTTTGCATCACTCTGTTTGTTTTGATTTCTAATTTTGTGCAACGTTTTTTGTTTTGTTTTCCCGTAGTGTTTATTGATTTAGGTTGAAAGATTAGCTTTGAGCATATGCATATCTAATCAATGACTTTGACGTCGTCAACATTGCAAATCCGGAGACATAAGAATTCTGAAGACTTGAATATAGTCACATTTGCAGGCACAGATATTCTGCCGTTTTATGTTATTAACATGGATATTGTGAGTTCATTCACAGATTCATACTTTTCATTTTTAGCGACTTTGAATTTGTTTTGTATTGTTGTATTCTATCAATTTGAATGAATGGATATTGTTTATTTTTGTAAAAAAAATGAAAAGAGAGCTAAAATAAATATTATAACGAGGCCTTTTAAAATAAATAAAAAATAACACAAGATTTAAATTTTATAACTTGTTATGAATATATTGTTAGTAGATGCTCGTTAGTTAATGGACCATATGGCTCACTTGTAATTGAAAAGATACCATAAGAGAATAATCACACTTTGTCTCCTTATCTCTTGTTCTTATTAAGGAGTTTAATAACACGTTTTCTTTTAAGAAACTGAACTAGCACATCTAAATTGACACAAAGGAGAATCGAATTTTAGACCTTGAGAAAACGCACATCTTCAAGGTCTGAAGTCAACACTATCAAGCCAACCAAAATGGGTTGAGTTTTGTAACATGTTATCAACACGACACTCTAACGAATTGA
>Ga0315915_1003329_pt1 | contig 20401 bp, 18 predicted proteins | sample MpolbnodulesMG_FD_207738 | JGI IMG/M metagenome (GOLD analysis project Ga0315915, IMG submission 207738) | Medicago polymorpha root nodule microbial communities from Los Angeles, California, United States - branched nodules | ecosystem: Host-associated > Plants > Roots > Nodule | place: USA... | reverse complement strand
TATTTGGGTACCTAAGGATCAAATTGTTCCTGTTTAAAAAAAAAAAACTGAAGATAAAACACAATATTTTTCAAACAACATGCAAAACTATGAAAAATGTGTTAGTCAAACGAAATGTATAACTATACATAGTATAATTCACATGTGGATAGAAGAAACAACTGAACTAAGTATTAAATCTTAACTAAACAAGGTTTATGTTAAAGCAAAAAGCAAATAATGCAACAAGTATCTCCCACTAATCATTACAGATGAATTGGTATTAGTCTAAATGATCATATATGTTGTGATTTAATTCCCTCTAAATAATAACACACAGCCTAAGACTGTGCCACCAGTTGTAGCCCAAAATTGACTAGGTTGTCCTTCATAGAGATCAATGTGAATATTCATGCCAAACACTCCAACAACCACAATACCCAAATTGACTATGAAGTTTATTGTGTTGAGTATTATTGATGCTTGTAGAAGCTGATTTTGCTTATCATCCAACATTATGTTGATGTAGTCCTCTGTATTATCCACATACTCACTCAGCTTAAACAAGTGACAAAAGCACGTATCAGTTAATACGTAAAATAACACATGTTCAACAATACTTTCCTAGTATACAAAAACAAAGGAACCATTCATTTTAGTTTCAAATAGATAGAAGAGTTTAAATGGTATACGTACAGTGGACAATTTTTGCAAGATTCCATTTATCTGTGCAAAATATGCTTCTAAAAGCATCTCCAGTTCTTCAACATCAGGCTTAGGGTCATAGGATTTGTATGTATCTGAATATGATTTTTCACTTGAAAGGAACAAATTGTGAGAATGATATGTAATTGATGTGCAGAATGTTCATAAGTTTTAATACAATCTTATGTTTCAAAATAGAGCTTTTTATTTAATAGACTAGAGTTATTAGTTTCCACCTTTTGTCTATATCTTCATCAAATGCTGAATCGTATGCTTCTTTTACTGATGTTTCGTCTGATAAGTGAGCATCAAGCTTTTGTGTCAAGTACATTTCAGCCATGTCATTATCATCATCCAACAAATTTTCTATTTGATCTACGACCTGTTAAATCCGAGAATACTATTAATCCCTTTTTATTTTTTGAAGAACAATATAGTATTATTAAACAATCAAAAAGTCCTGGGCATATATACTCCATTTTTATGCTGCAAAAGATATATTCAGACATCTATATAGTGAGACTACTTGTAAAAAGCCTATACATGTCTACAGGCTGTTTTTCAGCTTATTCAATAAGTTCTTTAGGATGGGTTATGAAAATAACAAATAGCTAAGAAAGTGACTTTATTTTATACATAGACACTTCTATGATAAGTGCTTATACTATAAACGCTTAATCGAACCGTTTATGAAAACAAGGTAATCCAAAATAAAGGAACTCACAATTCTAGGTTTCTTGCATTTTGTTGAGATTTCACATTTTAGATTCACAATCTACAAATCATGCTCCTATTTGAGAGTCTTAGTGATAAATAAAAAACGAACTATCTATATATATCTTCATAGCTTTTATTTTCTAAATTAAATTTGCACAACCAACCTACTATGATTGAAGTTAAATGTCAATGTAGACCTGTTATTCATGACTGGCATAGCAACACTCCAACTCTCTCATAAACGCATGAATGACTAGTAGGAACTAAAACGGTCTTTGGCACCAAATCACTCAAAATCCGGTTAGGTTAAGTTGCTAATTTCAAATACAATTTGCACAAGTTGCCAGATTAATAGATTAACATAAATGAAACCATTCATATATTATTAGATGTAAATAATCCAATTCTGTATTGGCTTGCAGTTTAACAAAAAAGCTAATTTTGAAAATCAAAAGCAGGCTTTATTTTCATTATTAGTGGTTTTAACTTACAAGTTAGAATTGATTACATGATGTTTGAGTTTGACGATTATAGGGTTATTTACCTTATGCACACGACCAGATAGTGCAACCAGACGAGTCTTGATCTGCCTTACACGTTCAAGATTGAGAGTACTAATTCGAGAGGTCAATTCACCCAAAGCTGGGTAAGTCTCTTCTTCCAGTCTTTGAGTCTGATATAAACACAAAGACAAGACAAGACAAGAAAAGCCTCAGAATCTCCAACTTCATGTAAAATATGTCTAATTCTACACTTTTTCATTGTTACTGGGAAAAGACTCAGAATCTCCAATTATGAAATATCCACCAACAACATTGATGTATGTCTAATAGTAATGTGATCTTCCGATTTAATATTAACAGTTGTTGATCCATAACTAAACACAACAAATTGTAAAACCTAGATTTATTTGACTAAATTATTTTTGTATGCTGCCCGAATTACGTACCTCATATTCAAGGTAGGTACAAGCAGATTCAATACAAGACTCGAGAGCTTTGAACTCAAAGGGTAGCTGCTTAGGAGCCGACGCACCTGCTACGCCAATGGATTCATTATTTGTAGAATGAGTAGGACCCTGCACCGACGGCAACAACTCCTCCAACAAAGGTTTGACTTCACAATGACTATCAATGCCATCGCTCCCCCGCTTGGGCGTTTGAATATTATTAGAAAGAAGAATACGTTTTTGAAGATCTTGAAGAAAGCGAATAAAGAAAGGATCAGTTGAATTAATCATAAGCACTTCATTTGAAGTGATAATCGCTCTAATATGTTCTAAGTTAACAATAATGGCTTTTTCTCGTCCTAAGATAGAAGAAGGTTGAGAAAGCTTTGTATCAAAGACGCTAAGGTCACGTGCAGGTAAACCTGTTCGTTGCATGATAGAGTGTTTGTCGATATCCTCAACACGTGATTCACCTGTCTCTAATACTACCATCCAACTCTTTGCAATACCCTTTCGTTTACTACCTCTCACTGTCGCCGCTGCTTTTTCCTTCTCTTCTTTACTCAACCTTCCCATTACACATCAATCTTACTCAATTCCGAAACAATTCTATGTATGGAATCTTGAATATAACTAGGTCTTTCGATCTCAGTTTAAATTTCCTTAAATTGTTGTTAGGTGATTACTGGTTAGTTATGATAACACTGGAACTTCTCTTTCCCTATATTTTTGTAATCCGTTTGGTTTGATGATAAGAGATAAAATTCCGCCAAATTCGGTATTTTCTGTTTCGTTTTGTAACTGAATATTTCTCTTTTGGTGGAATAATCGTAACAGATTAGTGAAATAGAAATAATGGACCGCAGCGCATATTTCAATTAAGTATCCGTGTCCAACTAGAGTATGAAGGCCAGGTCCAACAAGATGCTTGTTCGCACTTGCATTTAGTTATTAATCAATAGCAAAAAAGAGGCACTCACGTGCCTCTTTCCGCTCTTTTTATTACGCGTCTTTTTATGAAATTTTGATTATAACTGAAAGTTAGAGATGTCAATGGGTATCCATGGGTACGAGTAGTATGATATTCGTCCCCACCCCGTTAGATAAATATGGTACCCGTATCTGTCCCCATACCCGTGCGAGTATCTCTATACAGGTAATCCACGGATACTTAGATACCCACGGATATTCACGGATACCCATGAATTTTTTAATTAATTTTTTTGTACAAAGAAAAATATTTTTTTAATTACCTACAAACAACTTTTAAACATCCATACATAACATGTTCCATTCTAATTTCATAATCCAAACAAATTCATCTTACGTAATCTCATGCAAATTCACCATACCATAAAACATACAAAATTCATAATTCTTACATAATCCATACAAGTTCTTGAAGTAAAATAAAACGATAAATTCATCCAAAATCTTAGCGTTTGAGACATGAGTAAACTAGGGTTTTTTTTAGACACCAAACTCTTATTCACATAGATATTTTAGTAAATTACTTAATTTATTAACGGATACGAATACTCGCGGGCACGGGTATCATCAAATCCGTATCCGTACCCATAAAGTAACGGATAGTTAAATACCCGTTTATTATACCCGCGGATACCTGTTTAGCTACCCGCTCCGTGCTCATGACATATTTTATCCACGGATACCCACGGACACGAATTTTTTTGCCACCCCTACTGAAAGTATAAATGTTTGTTTCTTGCCGCTGCAATTGAAATCATCATCTCTTCTTCCATTCACGGTTCACACTACAGATCTCCACTGTCACCCTCCTCCCTTCCAATCCAACCTATATCCACCGTGATGTAGATTCAATCGTTGGTGGTGCGATGATTAGCTTTGGCCGTCCGCATCACTCGGCCATCGGTTTCTCTCAGCGGTTGTTTTCTCCATCGATGGCGTTCATGGTGGTGTTAGTTTGTTGCGTTTTTGTGGTGGTTTGTGATGGTTTTCGGAGGGGTTTTGTGGTGGTGGTGCTGCTAGTTTTTTGTGGTGGTTCTCGACGTAGTTCATGGTGGTTCGTGGTGGGTTTTTATCTGGCACAATGGTTTGTGGTAGTAGATCTAGATCCAGATTCGAATGTCGCAGTGGTAATTTACTTATGCGGAGGTTCCTAGCTATGAGGATTTTGTGTTTTGTGCATAGTTGGTTGAAGGATTAGGGACGAGTGGTGCTTCTGCGTGTGTCATGCTTGTTTTTTGTTTGTGGTGTTGATGTTGAGGAGCTCGTAGGTTTTTTTTGGTTGTGTTCGTTTGTGGTGCTTCGTGGTGGTTTTCATGGTGGTGCTGATACTGGATCTTTTGTGGTGGTGCTCGTGGTGGTTTTTGGTGGTGATGTTCGTGGTGGTTGGTGCTGGTTTTTGGTGATTTTTGTGGTGGTTAATGGTAGTTTTGGTGGCGGTGATGGCGGCGCTTGTGGTGGCTAGTAGTGGTTATGTTTGTTGTGAATTTTCTTCTATGAATTTGTTGTTGATGGGGTTTTGAAATACATGGTTGTTAGACTGCGTGGCTTGTTTAAAGTGCGGTTACATGGATTTTTGGTAGGTTTGATGGTTATTTTGGAGAGGTTTTTCAACGGTTTGACACAAGATTTGTTTATGTTATTGCACAGGCGTTTAGACTTTGATTTTTGAAGATGACTTCTTGCTTTGGTGTTTAGTTTTTATTGTTCGAGGGGCCTCAGTGGGAGGGTGTTTATGAGTGTTTGTTTGGGTGTTCTGCATATGTACAAGACACTTTTCCTTTGTATGTTGCTTTTAAGTCTCCTAGCCTAGCATTTCTTGTGCTTGCTAGGATTCTTTGTGTTTTAAATAAATTTCATTATAACTTCTTAAAAAAAAAATAAATGTTTGTTTCTTTTAAGTTATAACAAACCAAATTAACCAAGATTATCTATTTCAACGACATCGACAATATAACAAAAAAATATAATATAAATTTCTTTTTTTAATGACACCAACAACAATCTTTAATATAGAAAAAGTTGTTTAATGGTATAATTGAGATAATGCAAAAGTAAGTATAAATATACTTATCTAGTTTGTTACACTTTTTAAATGATAAAGGAAAAAAAAATCAGACATATATATTCATATCGTGTTTGTTACATCTTTTAATATTTAAATTTAGGATGAAATATGTTTTTAGTCCTTACATTTTGCGCTCATTTGAAGAATAATCCCTACATAATGTTTTTAAAATCCTCACATTTTATCTCCGCTATCAAAATTAGTCCCTGCTATTAATTCTCTAACAGAATGCTGATGTGGCAGTTAGTGGGTCCCAATTATTTTAGGTTTAAATATGTTTTTTGTCCTTACATTTTGGGTGGCTTTGAAGAATAGTCCTTACATTTTGGGACCCACTAACTGTCACATCAATATTCTGTTAGAGAATTAACAGCAGAGACTAATTTTGATAACGGAGATAAAATGTAAGGATTTTAAAAACATTTAATGAAATGTAGAGATTATTCTTCAAAGGGACGTAAAATGTAAGTAATAAAAATATATTTAACCCTTAAATTTATTGTTATCAATTTGTTAGCTGTGTTATTTATATTGAAATTATTAATCATGAGTCATGACATGCAGGTATATATGATAAACACTCGCAGGGTAGATCATCAATTCAACCGGACAAAAATGAAAGAAGACATAAATAATTTCATTAACGGGTGTGCACGAATTTTTTATTTTTTTGAAGGATTAACGGGTGCACGATTTGTCAACAAGCTAAGACAAATTATACTCTTCCAAGGGGCTTGCTATGACCGTTGTCAATCATTTCACAAATATGGGAAGATGTGACAAGGGATTTCATAACTGGCCTACCTCTTTTGATTTCACAACCACCAAGGTGTTTATGGATAGGTTGGAAAAATATGCACATTTTGTGTCGTTGAAGTCTGGCTTTACAAGTAAAACTGTGGCAGAATCATTCATGAAGAATGTGGTGAAGTTACAAGACATGCCAAAAACCATAGTCTTAGATAGAGACATGGTTTTTACGGGGGAAAATTAGAGAGAATTATTTCAACTTCAAGGAACAACGCTGGCTATGAAATTGACCTATCACCACAGACTAATGAGCGATCAGAGGCCTTGAACAAGTTCTTAGAGATGTATTTTAGAGGCTTCACGTTCAATAATCCAAATGAGTGGTACAATTACAAAGCCTTGACCTAGTCCAAGTATTGGTATAACACGACCTTTCAAACAAGCATATGCATGACTCCATTCAAAGTTGTTGCCTATGGAAGGAACCCACCAAAATTACTCAAATATACACCTAACCCAAATGATTCACATGAAATTCAGAAGAAACTCACTCACAGAGATATGGTTTAGACCAATTAAAGAAGAAATTGGTAAAGCACAACATATCTGAAGCAGCAGGAAGATAAGAAAGTGAGTGACTTCAAGCTACAAATAGGTGAAAAGGTTTTAGTTAAACTTCAACCCTAAATTGGGCATGCGCATATGTTTTGTCCATTCCCCATTATAGCAAGATTGGAGAGGTATTATATGATGGATTTTTAATCTTTCCTCTCATTTTATATTTCTGAATCAATCATTCCTCCTACTATTATATCAACTCCAGTACTCGAAAGTTTATGAACAATATGCCTTCCATTTTGATTGTGGATGTAGATATTCTTGAGCTAGAAATCCACCTCTTATAGGTGAATATGCCTTATATATTACAATGTTAATTATATCAATTGAGTTAAGCTTGTGGGACGATTTTCCATTACAATAGTTTTCAGATATCTATTATTTTTCTTTTGATAAGATTTTTCCACTTGATATCATTCTACTCCATCATTTTTTTACCATCCCAAACACAATGAAACATAACTTTATTTGATTCGATTCATTTTTATCTCATTCCACCAAGCATAGAGTAATGAAAAGTGTTATTATGAATAAATATTAACATGCACATATATTCGTTACATATTGTAGAGGGATATTAGAGGACGCTTTTTTTTTAAGGATATTAGAAGACAATTATTAATATGAAGATTGTATTGTATTTTTTTATTTTTTTAACAAATAATCAAAAAGTGGAGGTCCTTTCTTTGGGGACCTTCAATGGAGGATGGCTTCTTTACCTATTAGGTTTGAAGGGTTGGGTTTGTACTCAGCATTAGAGGCTTCTTCGTACGCTTTTGTGCCTTCTAGGGCACAGTCTTGTGTGGTACAAGATCATATTTTGAGAGATAGTGGGTTATGTGGCATGGATTTGGATTTGGATTTGGATTTTGATAATGCTTTGGACGGTCTTCGTGGTGCGATTCCAGATTTTGATGTTAGCAGTTTTACTAGCAAAGACACCGTCCCTCCTAAAGCACAACATGTTTTGGCGAGTGCTCTTTTTAGTAAAAGTGTTCAGGATATGCAAGTTAAGTTTGACATGACCACGAGACAAAAGGCAATTTTTGGATGTTTGCAAGCAGCACATGCTCAGGATTTTCTTCTAGCTCCCGATTGATGGGTTAGATCAGCATATGTCACCAGTGGAGTATCGTACTATCCTTAGATATCATCTTATGATTCCACTGTTTCCTATTGATGAGGTGCGCCATGTTTATCGTAAGGCGTGTTTGGATACTTTTGGGGAGCATGTCGTTCATTGTAAGGAGTTCCCGACTTTAAGTACAGACATGACTTTGTTAGGAATGTACTTTTTGATATTTTTCAGATAGGCGGGAATATCAGTGAAGAAAGAGGCACCTCTGAACTTCCTGACTGACCCACTAGATAGAAGATCAACACTCAGGCCTGCAGACGTTATGGTGTACGGATGGGTAGGTGGAAAACATGTTTGTGTATACTTGACTGGGGTTTCACCACTTGTTGGATTAGGTGTCAAACCTTTTACCGTAGGACAGACAACCCTAAAAGTCGCGTCAAGCAAAGTGGCCAAACATGAGAAAGCGTGTTCTGACAATCAACATGCTTTTATACCATTTGTTTTTGACACTTTCGGTTTCCTAGCACCAGAGGCTGTTGACCTTCTACATAGAGTCCAAAAGGTCATGCATAGCAATGTCATGTCTCCTAAGTCCATGAATGTTGTGTTCACGAGGATTGGTTTTGCCATCCAAAAAGGTCTAGCGGCGCAACTTGTTGCCCGCTTGCCTTCTATTCACGTGTAAATAAAGATTTATATATATACTCACTTGTATTGTATTGTTTTTTTTTTTAAAGAGAAGATTGTATTGTTATTCACTATGATGGTCATTGTGGCTTACAAGACTTATATGTTTTGTTAATATGTCCCATGTAACGTGGTAAAAGAGACCTAATAGTATAATGCAATTCTAATTTTTTTTCATTATTTCTGGTTATTGGGTATATTGCAATTCTATCTTATCTCTTCTATTTTTTTCTCTTATAGAATTTTTTTTTTTTTTAAAAAAAAACTTCGATATTTTGTTGCAGTTTTTTTAAATTTTTTTTTTGTAACAATTTAAATAAAAGTAACGAATATGAGAATTTAGAAATTGAATTTTAAGCTTATTTTTTATAAAGATGCTTTTTAAAATGTTTAAAACATTTCAATGAATTCTGTCAAAAAAAACATTTCAATGAAAAATAGTTTAAAAGATCGATAAAAGTTTAAAAATAATTAAACAAATTTGATTTTATCATACACTAAAATTGTGTGCCAATTTTTTTTAAGAACTAAATAGCAATTAAAATTAAACTAAAAACTAAAAAATCCATTCTGTAGAAATATAAGTATATTTAACTTTCTTTTATGAAATCCTTCTAGTTTACTATTTTATCATTATCATTTTTTTCTTTTTGTTTATTTGATATTTGATTTGATGGAAAAGGAGACGTCGTTTCATTCAATCCACTTCACATTAACTTCCAATACGTGGCCTAGTGGCGTATGCCAAGAGGATACTTTGATGACATTTGGCATTGTTCAACGGTTCAAGCTTGGTTGGACCCAGTTTTGTTTCACAACATCATTGTGGTTTGACATTTGTGAAGATCAGATGGTTCACTTTAATCTAATTTAGTGGTACAAAAAATTTGAGATATCATTCTAATTTTTCTTTAATTGTCAAAGTCTCTTTCATTTTATTTTTTGACAAAAGTCATTGTCTCTTTCTCTCAAAAAATAAAAAGTCATTGTCTCTTTTATTGAATACATCTGAGGTTATTTTTATCTTTATCATTTTAATTTGGAGGTTAAGAAATAGAGTGGTTCGGTGTAACATTAACAATTATTAATGATTAACGTTTAAACGGGCACATGATATGTCCAAAAGTAAGGCTTTTAAAGCCCTTGCTTGAGGTCGTGTCTGGGTTCGAACTTTGGTCCCTGCATAAATTATACAGTGTTTTTACGGATAATAAAATCGTGTAAATCCTAAAAATGATTTGTTTGTTTTCTTTCAAATTTCAATTTAACTCAAAAGAAATACCAATAACATTCATTTTTAAACACTTCCTCTAACACTTATTCTTCTATCAGATAAAATCGATAGATGTCTCACCATTTTGCGTGGATTTTATTTTCAAATTGTATACCTACCATTTTAAACAAATAAAAGAGTAAAGATTAAAAAAGTATTAAAAAAATAGAGTTGTTAGCACTGTTATTTATTCTAAAAAACAATTTTAAGACTATCACTCTAGTAGCTACCATGATAGTTCTCACCAACGTCTCTACTCTCTATCACACGACTACAAGATTTTTGCTAGGTTTTTATATTAACTTCCTTTTCTTTTTTAATTTCTTTTTTTGACAATATTTTCTTCTTCTTTAATTTTGCTTCAGGCGGTTCATATTTTGAAAGACAACTATGAAAGGTCTTTGTAATAATATGAAGGGTCTTTGTAATAATTAATTATGCAAAAAAGAAATTTACAAGCGATGGTTCTATTTGTTTTTCTGATATTTTAAGAAAAATTACAAGTGATTTAAAAATTACAATGCATTTGGTTTCAAGCATTCGTTGAATTTGTGCGAATAATTTGTCGAGCCATTTAGCAATGCTCATATTAAACATCGCTTTAGGCCTCACTTACTTTTAAAAAATATTGGGATAGCCTTGAGTATATGACATTCTCGTGCTTGTCTTTTGTTCTTTTTATCGTGTTAACGTGTGTAGATTATGAACCATAATTTTTATTAAATTTTAATTTTGATTAAAATTATAATTATTGATATTTGTGAGTTTCAAATTGTAATAAATCATGATTATTTTAAGGACACAAACAATATAAAATTTTTATAGACAAATCTTTTTCTGAACAAATCAAAATGATATATATATATATACTCAAAGGTACTTCCAACCGCACAAGATGCGCAAGAAGGAAACACCACCAAAAGGTTACATAATTACAATGTCGAGATGTCCTTTAAAGGACCAACCAAGAAAAGAAAAATTAAAACAGACCCATACAAGGCAACGAGTGTTTTCACCAGTCGGTATAAGAATAAACTAAAGCCGTCTGTTTTGATTTCAGCAATAAAAAAGAATTCAGTTTGACTTTTTCAAGAAGAAGATATGGAGTAGCGGTCACGTTTTGGAATACACGATTGTTCCGCTCTTTCCAAATCACTCAAACAGTTGGAAACCAAATCTATAACAATATATAAAGGGGATTTTTTTTTTAACTTTGGCCTACAAATAAAATCATATGTAGAACAAAACTAAATAGACAACCTAAATATCAAAGAACTTTTACCCACAAACAATTCATATTTAGTGACTTATTTTGTCCTAAGGGTTGGTCCTGGGTAAAAGTTTAACAATGTAACATCAAAATATTGAGTCCAATCTCCTTGAAGATATTTATAAAATGAACATTAATGTCCCTTCGATTACTAAAAATTATGAAGTTGAAATCAATTACCACTGAAGAAGGAAAAAATCCAAAGAAGAGTGTCAACAACACTCTCTTTTTAAGTTTCAACACTCACTCAAATAGTTCCTCTTAATTGAGTGAAATATATATGTGTTCCGCACTTTGAAAATAAGATCCATATAAAATGGTGAGACACACAAATATTTCAACCCATTAAAGAGGAAGTTATTTTGAATTTACACTTGTGCAAAAGAAGTTCCATTATCATTGTTAATATATTCCATAAAAAAAAAACTAATTTTTTACCTTTTTTCAATACACCCTAAATATATTATTTTTTCCCCAAAAAAAAAAAAAAAAAAAAAAGAATTTGTTTGAGTAAATAAGGGAAAAGAAAAAGAAAGGGTACACTAGTAAATATACATAAACGCGTCGGCCACGCACGCCCCCATGCCTACGGGGAACCCAACAGGGAGGCCGTGTATTGAGGCAATGTAAAGCCCGCCCTTTTTACGTTTCTCTCTCTGCTTTTTGCTTTTTTGATTTTCTTTATCTTATTTAATAAATATTCTTGTTCTTGTTTTGATGTAATTAATATACTAAACAACCACTTTTTAAAACTAATTAAGGCGAAACAAATCAAAATAATATGTTTCCTTGGAAGGAGGGGGTTGTAACAGGATTCTGTTTCTGTTAAACTCCAAAATTCCTCTTTCGTTCTCCCTCTGCAACTTTTTCTTACTATTCCTCTACGATGACGATGACGATGACGATGACGATAAATTCTTCTCCATTTTGATCTCATTCAAATCGATCGTGTTAGGTAAATACCAATACCAATACCAATACAATGTCTCTCATCTTTCTATTCCTTTCTCTGGATTCTGAATCTGTTACCATTTTTTAATATTAGGTGCAACGATTCTTAATTCACTTTTCATAATTTTATCTTTCAATTCTGCAACACTACTTTCCGTGCCCTACAATTTCTTTTTTATATTTTCATCATCATTTTTTTTTTTTAGGTATTACTCGCTTTTTTATTCTTATTCTTATATCACATGATTTATGAACACCGAATGATGCAATAGTATAACCAAATTTTGATTTTTCGTTTGATTAGCTAGCTCAGAGGGTGGTTTTTTTTTTTTTATTCAAAGTTTGTTTGGTTATGTGATTTTGAGTGAATTGATTCTGGTTAAAATTCAGTTGAAAATGAAGTGTTTTATGTTTGGTTACATTGATCTCAAAACTAGTTTAACAAACAATTTGAGTAGTTCCTAGCTTGAAGTAGGATCCATTCGGGAGGTAAAATCAATTTTACTATAGAGAAACCAAACATGTCAAAATCAGTTATACATCTCCAGAATCAATTTTGACTAATCCAAAATGGAATCAAACATACACTACGTTCATGCAAAAGTGAGTGAGTTGAACAGTAAATTACTTGAGTATAAAATCAAGTTTGGACTCTAGTTAGAATCAATTCTAGAGAGAAAATCAATTCTGATTGAGGGCATCCAAACATGTCAAAATTCAAACCAGACATACACATAATTAACATCTCTACATTTTTTTTTTTATATATTTTATTTATGATTCTCTATGTTTATGGACACTGCATCCACCTTGTGAACCCCATTCTAGAATAACCAACTGTCATATTAATTTTTTTCCTACCCTACTACTACTAATGTCCATTTTGCTCCCCATACTTTATATTTAATTTCAGTTATTTTGTGACTCAGATTGATTTTATCTATTTTTTAACTTATCCGTTATCTATAACAATGATTGAGTTTTCTTATTGAATGATCAGGTTGTACATTTTGGTAGCTAAGTTGAAACGAATGAGTTTCGTCATGTTCGATTTGGGAATTGTAATTTTGAGGTTTCTCACAAGCCCTGATGCTTCGATTGCATCTATTTTTGGATGGCTGATCACTGGATCATTTGGACTTGTAGCCGTCATATACGCTGTTCTCAAGTGGCAGCGACGAGCGTCTTTGAATTGGATTAAAGCTGCTGCCAGGGAAAAGAAGAAAGTTTGGAAAAAATTTAAAGTTCCTCTGTCGGATCATTTGTGGGTTGAAGATTTTACTTACGGGGAACAACCATCCACTTGTTGTTTCTGTTTGACTTCCCTATGGCCTTCTCAAAATTTAGGTTCAACAGCCTCACCACGTACTCCTCTCCATCGTTGCTCGGTTTGCGGTGTCGCAGCTCATTTCCTTTGTTCTCCGTTTGCAGCAAAGGATTGTAAATGTGTGGCTCAGGCAGGGTTTAGTCATATTAGACACCATTGGTCAGAAAGATGGGTTAACGTGGATGATCATCATGAGATGTCTGCCTTCTGCTTTTACTGTGATGAAGCGTGTGGTGTCCCGTTTGTAAAATCCTCTCCTACATGGCATTGTCGTTGGTGTCAGCGCCTCATTCATGTGAAATGTCATAACAAATTGACTAGAGATTCTGGTGATTTTTGTGATTTGGGTTCTTTGAGGCCAATTATCCTCTCTCCTCTTTGTGTCAAAGAAGTTGATGAAAATCAAAAGGGTGGAAAACTAAGTTCTATTATAACCTCTTCTGTTCGTGGTCAGATTAGAAAGCGGCGTAACCATAATAAAAATGGAGGTGGTTGTCATACTAATGGTAAGTCACGAGGTTCAGCCGTTGCTGACCCAACATTATTAGAATATGTGTTGAACGGTCTTAAGCGGAACAAGCACAATGATGGGAAGCTCTTTGACCCCACAAACAATGGTAGAGTATCAGGGAATGGTTTAAATGTTACCCCTAGCCAAAACAAGAAATACACGTTGGTTGATTTGCCAAAAGATGCTAGGCCACTTTTGGTCTTCATCAATACCAGAAGTGGTGGGCAGCTTGGGCCTTCTCTTCACAGAAGATTGAATATGCTACTAAATCCTGTTCAGGTGATTACTTGATTCTTATTAACAAACATGCATTCTATTGAAGTAGTGGCTAGCATCTTTATTAAGCAGAGTGCAATTATGTCTTCTAGATGTTTTAAGTGTGAGATTGGTTCCTATGATTTATGAGTGTGCTTGATTAGAAGTTAAATTTTGTGATCTTAAATCAGGAATAACTTGATTCCAACCTTTAATCTATTCTTCATACTGCCTTGAATATAGTCCCTCCGTCCCTATATCTAAGCACCCATTTGACTTTATTTTTGTTCCTAAATGTAAACCCCTTTTCAAATTACTAGATGCATTTATTATTTTTTTCCTAAACATGTCCCTAATTAATAATACTACTAACTTGTCTTGGAATATGAAAAGTCAAATTTAATACACATACAGACAAAGGACAATTTGGTAATATTAACACACAAAACAGACACATTAATTACACTGACAACTTTTCTTAAGAAATGTGAAAAATGCAATGGGGGCTTACATACAGGGACGGAGGGAGTATTATAACAAATCTGTTTCTTAAGATTTAGTCTGTTTTGGATTGGAATGCAGAGTGATGACTGAAAGTTGCAATCTAACAGTCTAACTTTTTTTCTTTCTTTTTCTAGTAATAATGTTCTGTAATACAAAATTGTTATTGAGCAGCATGCTAATATTTGCTTACCTTCACATTTTTAATAAACAAATTATTATTTGTTATACACTTTCTTGTAATAGAAGATTTTAATTCTATATATTGTTCAGACTGTGCCCTGTTGGCTTTAACATTATGAGTCAAGATCCACTCCATTTCTCACCCTTTCCATTTTGTCCATTACCAAAGTTTTGGAAATATAGATGCAATAATGTGAAAAATTTGGTGGATCCACTTATTTAATATACACTTCAAAACTACAGTAATGGAGAGGAAAGATGGAGAGAGTTCTGACTCTAACATTATGTGATTTGAATGACTGGATTCATGACCTTCAAGTATAAAATATTTTTTGCAAGTAAAATTCTATAGTAGAAATTTCCTGTTCTTTTCTTTGAGAGGGAAAAACATTTATAAAAAAGTAAAAGGTTGTAATCTGTAATTGCACTATTAAGCATTGATATAAAAAATTAGAATTACTTAATAATGAAACTTTCTTCTGACAATGACCCTGTGGCTATGTCATGAGTCCTATAATTCCTGATTGCATAAACTTGTTTGGCATGTTATCATAATCTGTTCCTTATTTGTGAATGTTTACAAGTGTGTGTTTTGGTGTTTGTATCAAGTATTTAATCTTCTTAAAAACTGTTGACGGTGAAAAGTCAACAAAAAGGAGCTAAAACAAGGTCAAACTGTATTGAAAAAATTAAGCATGCTTGTTTTTTATATCAGTAATGTGCTGCATGAAAAATTCAAGACTGTGTTTTATTATTGGTATCTGTTAATTTTCTCCTCAATAGGGTTTCTTTTGAAAAAAGGTGCTTAAAATTACTGTGCCCTTATGATACTGTATGATATGAATATACTGTAGATCAATGTTTCATTGAGAACAACAACAACAACAACCAAGCCTTATCCCACTAAGTGGGGTCGGCTACATGGATCAAATTATGCCATAATGTTCTATCATAAACAATATTTCAACGAATCCCACTAAATAATTCTTAAGAGCAATGGTTGATGAAAATGACTTTCTCCTTTCTTTCGTATTTTAGCAATACTTGTCTAGACATTTTATTTTTTTTCATTTCATACCATAGTCTCAATGGACATGTTCTGGTTTGGTATTTTACTGTAGGTCTTTGTATTGAGTGCTTCTCAAGGTCCCGAGGTAGGTCTGGAATTGTTCAAAAGTGTACCATATTTTAGAGTATTGGTTTGTGGTGGGGATGGCACTGTTGCATGGGTCCTCGATGCTATAGAAAAACACAATTTTGAGTCACCTCCACCTGTTGCAATTATTCCCCTAGGCACTGGAAATGATTTGTCCAGGGTTATGAATTGGGGAGGAGGCTTCTCTGCACTGGATGGACAGGGCGGGCTGACCATGCTTTTACATGACATTAGCATTGCAGCAGTTACTATGTTAGATCGTTGGGAAGTTAAACTTGCAGAAGAAGACTCTGAAGGAAAACCACATAAAGTGAAAACTAAATCCATGATGAACTACCTAGGTACTTCACTGAAACAAAAACTATCTACGATTATTTATTAAGAAATACTGACACCAACCTACTTTTATAGGAATTGGATGTGATGCAAAGGTTGCATATGAATTTCATGTTACTCGAGAGATAAATCCTGAAAAGTTTAGTAGCCAGGTACATATTCTCCCTCCTTGATGTTCCATCATTGTAAAACATCTATTCATGTTAGACCACGTCAATTCTCTTGTTTTCTTTCAATGCTTATTATTTACATGACCATTTTTACGGCTGGGCAGTATTCAGTAAAAATTATACTTCTGTTCATGCCAAAAGCTTAGACTTATCCTAAATTTCCCTCATTGGCATTAGGGTGCTAAATGCAGTTTACTGAAACATTCAGAATTATCCTTTTATTGCTGTTTATCATACCTCTAAATGGAAACCAGGAGAGATCATAGTGATGATGAGTGGATGGCTATCAATGTCGCTATGGATATTTTAACAAATTATACATGTTTATCTCCTCATTTTTACCCTTTTTTTTATTGAAGACTTCTGGTTATGTTTTAATTCTCATAAGTCTTATCTAGGTTGTTTAACTTATGCAATGCTTGAAAAGCTTTCACTTTTGGGTATATTTATATCTGATGGTAATTCTATTGACAGTTTTTTAATAAATTACGATACGCAAAAGAAGGAGCAAGAGACATTATGGACAGAACATGTGCTGACTTGCCATGGCAAGTATGGCTTGAAGTGGACGGAAGAGACATTGAGATTCCCAAGGTTAATTACCGATGCTGATAAATTAAGCTTTATTTTTTTTACACTGTGAATACCACCTTCTATAAATTTATATGTAAAGCTTTATTTTAAATTTTTTTTTTCATGCAGGACTCAGAAGGCTTAATTGTGCTTAATATTGGGAGCTACATGGGTGGAGTAGATCTTTGGAAAAATGACTATGAGCATGATGATGATGATTTCAGTCTTCAATCCATGCATGACAAGATGCTTGAGGTAGTATGTGTTTGTGGAGCATGGCACCTGGGGAAACTTCAGGTATAGGATACTTAATCAGTTAATCTTAATGCACTTCTGAAGTATAAACTCAAGTCTTCATAACAATACTGGTAATTTTAATTATTCTAATATTTTAAAAATACTGATGTGATTACATTTAGCTGAATTCTTGAGGTATTTAATGAGAGGACTGAGTAGATAGATTAGTCATTAAATGTAGTAATCTGGTTATCAGAAGTACCAAACTGATCTAAACTGTGACATCAAAAAAAGGGGGGAAAAGTTATTTGGCAGACTTTTTTTTTTCAATGGCAAATGTTAGTGCTTAGTTGCTAGATTAATTAATTTTTCCTCCTTTGTCTGGGTTTGAACCTAGGACCTATGAATAAATCAACGAAGGTCTATGAATAAATCAATGAAGCAATCGAAGTTTTGGAATAATGTTGATTGTTGATTATTGTCTTGTGGCTTATGTGTCCATACAGTATATTTGAGCTTTCAAGTTTAATCGGATGTATGAACTGTTTTCACTATTAGCATCCTTAAGTAAGAAAGTTCAATACTATCGTGGCAACCAACTGAACCAAGTGTCTTTGTCAATTCTTTTTACAAACCTCTGTCTGTTGAAATAATTATTTTGAAAGTTGTTAAAGCTATCACAAGAGGTTAATGTATTTGGGCTTCGGCCCTCTTACATCACCAAAAATAAAAGGAGGTTAATGTATTTACTATTTGTACACTAACTTCACTCTTTCTTTTTAGCAAATTCTTATGAAACAGATAAAAGACATTTACGGTAAATTAGTAAATAGTAATGTTTGATTTGCCCCGTAGGTTGGACTTTCACAAGCAAGAAGGCTAGCTCAAGGCAAAGTCATCAAGATACACTCTTCCAGTCCTTTCCCAGTTCAAATAGATGGGGAACCATTTATCCTACAACCAGGCTACATAGAGTTAACTCATCGTGGGCAGGTAATGATACGTTTTAATGTTTTTGTAATAAACTTCATTTCCATATTTTTCTACCTCTTGGTACCTCTTCAGTTGTGTTTGTGGATTCCCATTAGGAATCTAGGAGCTTTTCAAACGTAAATCTAATTAGAATAGTGAACACAGCAAATTTCGCTCTTATATGTGGTGATTGATATCATTGCCTCTTATTTGCTATACTCAGGTATTCATGTTGAGGAGGACTTCAGAAGATGAGCCTAAAGGACAAGCAGCTGCTATAATGACAGAGGTATTATTAGAAGCAGAATGCAAGGGCATTATTAATACATCTCAAAGAAAAGTTCTTCTCAAGGACATAGCCATCAATCTTTCTTAAGATCCACTTCTCGTTCAGCCTTCTAAAATAGTTGCCCAACTTTGGGTTTTTGCACTCCAGTCCTCTTTTATAGGACCATTTTTGGTCATTTCCAAAAAATATAGAGAAAGGTATAGTTCCACACTTCCACAAAGCAGCTAATGTAAGATGAGTGAAAACTGTTGCGTCTAACACCCTAGGCTGTGTATATTGCAACCCGGCGTATTATGTTTTTTTTTCCTTTCATTTTTTCAAATCTGCATAGTTATACGACCAACACCCAAATGAGATTAGAGGGAAAAAAACCACTGATATGTATATGTTCATGGGTCTTGGCTTTTTGTATACGTAGTGTGTGTGTGGTGAGCTCTGTGCAAGTTAAAAAACAGCTTCCAAGGTTTTTTTTTTATATATATTTTATCTCGCTTGATAAAAAGTTGTTTTTAATTTAACAATTTTTGTTAAATACTTTTTACTTCTCCCTTGATCTTAAATATATAATGTAATGTTACACAAAAATCATTCTTGTGGTTTTTCTAACATATACTAATAGAGGTGGTAAGCGTTGAAATGGGAAGCATTTGTGATGATCCGTCGATATCAAGAAAAGATTATCAACTTTTATTCCTTACTCTAGATTTTCTCCAAGTTTCAGGATGAAAAAGATATGGATCTAAATCATTCATATAGCATGTGGCTTGCAATGGTCCAACCCATGATTCTCCTCCAATTCGAGCGACTTAACGTGTTTATTAATCTTTGAATTATTCTTCCCTTTCTTTAAAAACTAGTTTAGAGCCCGACCTTGTCCGGGTTAGATATTAAATAAGTTTGTGTCCACGGATACACATGTAAGTATATTAAATTGAATTATAGCACTATAAATTTTTTTTTACATTTATAATAATATTTAAAAATAAATATAAATGGTGGGATGAATGTCCAATGCAAGAATAAAAGATGTAACAAAATCAATAATGAATTAGTCCAAGTAGTAAGAGTTTTGGGTACCTTTTAAACACGAGGTCATGGTTTGTTTCGTGGCTCATGCGTATGGAAAAAAATGATTAAAAGGGAAGAACCCACCTTCTGTACCCCACCAATTCTTGTCGGAGATTAGTCATCGCTAACGGCGTTGGAATTTGTGTACCTATATCATGGTTACCCAAATAAAAGTATAACGAATAAAGATACTTTTCATCTCGTAACATATTACATCAATCAACGTAGATTGATATATTTTTTTTTTTATAAAAACATAGTTTGATATTTTGTAACATTGACGTTTCACACCATGCATTGAATTTTGATCCCCTGGAATATAACCAACAACAAAATTAAATAATTATAGCATAGGAAAATAATTGAGGTAATGTGAAATCATGTTAGTAAAAGTTAAGAAAGAAAAAAAAATTCATTCATGCTCTATCATCCATAAAAATCACATCGATTAAATATATGTGATCTCTTTGAAATTTGACATTTTCCACATTCTAATGATCCTAATCTTGAGTCTCCACATTTTATATTTAGAGTGTGAATAATGTTAATAATGTTTATGGAAAAAAATAATCAATAGTATATAAAAAAGTGAATAAAATTTTGTATAGAAGTGATATTTTCAAACCTGAAGAATGAGAAAGGTTGATTTCAAAGGTGTAATTCTACTTGTGCTAAAATTATGTGGGTAGTTGTTTAGCAAAAATCCCTTAATTTATAGTCTTAAAAATATGTGAGCAGTTAAAATTTGAATTGACATATGATAGTAAAAGATAAAGAAATAACAAATA
>Ga0315915_1003328_pt1 | contig 20402 bp, 9 predicted proteins | sample MpolbnodulesMG_FD_207738 | JGI IMG/M metagenome (GOLD analysis project Ga0315915, IMG submission 207738) | Medicago polymorpha root nodule microbial communities from Los Angeles, California, United States - branched nodules | ecosystem: Host-associated > Plants > Roots > Nodule | place: USA... | reverse complement strand
TATATCAATTTTTATTGACACTTATATCTTTTATAAAAAAAAACCGGATGGAGTTTATGATATTTTGGAAGTTTCCTAAAATTGTTTGTGTGATAATTAACAAGGTTAGCAGATGGTTTACCATTTGCTTCCCTTTGCTTAAAAAAAAAATTGTATTTGCTTCCCTTTGCTTAAAAAAAAAATTGTAAAGTATATTGTGCCGTTATTCTTTGAAAATTGCTCTTCTCCCATTAAGAACTGCTCACTCCCGAAGGAAATTCCCTAAATACCTTCATGTGACTTCACTCACGTAGGTGTATAATCAACGTGACTTAAGTCACGGTTGGTACAGTTGATTTCAATGTGACTTCAATGTGACTTAATTCACGTGTGTTGTGTTATAAAAATAGAAGAACAACCATTCTGCCATAGGATTTTGCTCTCCCTTCTTGCGATTTTCACCAAGCCGAAGCCAATCAACGTCAATTACAACCCCAAGATCAAATAATTTTTTATCATCTTATTGCATTGGCATTTTTTGGTTGAATTGATAGAGTTTTTTGGATAAATTTCACACATTTAGGTTTTTAGGATTTGATTTGGATGTTAGTTTTTAGGATCGTTAATGATGAATTAAGTTAGAAAATGTTGTTCGCGTGTTGATTAGAGTAGGTATGACTCAAATTGTGGTAGAAATTGTTAGATTTTATGTTGATTGAATGTTACACTCTAGATGTTTGATAAAATATCTCAATGAATTTTCTTTTGATTTTTACAATGTTAATGATGAAATTAGTTAGAAATTGAATTGTTAATGTTGAGTTCAATGCAATGTTAATGATGAAATGTCTCAATGAATTGTTTCAATGTTAATTTTGAGTGAAATTGAATTGTTAATGTATAGTGAGTGGGAGTGCAATTGAGCGCAATTGTTTGCATAAGTGGGCATGTGTCGATCCACTTAAAACTTATTGATGGGCAAAGCCCGTACATGGTTTGCCAAACAAAAAACCTCAAGTTTTAAGGGATGAAAACTCTCCACATTTGGACCCAATACTCTTTTTGTTGGTTAATAAAAGAAGAAAGAATGTGTCAGCTATGGGCATTGAGTTTATGTGCATTGAGTAAGTACTAATGGGATAGTTACCCCCAAATGAGCATGTAAGCATAATCTTCATCAACATTTATAAGTGTCAGTTATGTGCATTGAGTAAGTACCAGTGGGATATTTACCCCCAAATGAGCATGTAAGCATAATCTTCATCAACTTTTTTAAGTCAACCTAACCCACCAAAAGTGGTACAGAGGGAATCGAACTTGCGACTCTGAGATAAACACGTTCTAAGGTCACATGCCAAAACCATCAAATAATCTCAGATGGGTTCAAAATCTTCATCAATAAACAAGCAATTACTTTAATTTTGGATTTTATCAAAACAATGTTGGAAAGACACCGAAAAAATGCCAATTATTGTTGATATAAATATCTCTGAGTTTATTGCTAAAAAAAAAAACTCTTGAGTTATAAGTTGTCATTAGGTTCCTATTCTTTTTGGTATAGTCTATTTTACTACAACATATATCAAGTAGAAATGTACCTCTTCTTTTACTTCATTAATGTATTACTAAATCATATTGAAAGTAGACATGTATCATCTTGCCTTTTTTATGAAGTTTGATTTTTTATATCAAGTGGATATGTATAATAACTTTTTCCAGTATATATCAAGAAGTAAACCAATATTTAACAAAAAAAATAATATTGTTTTTGTGTACGTTAGCGTGGTAGAAAAAACAGACAGACGAACATGAAAGTATCGTTTGGACGTTAGATATATATAAAGAGGATACATGAGTTGTGGTGACTTTTTTCTTTCCTATTTTATTTACTATTTATAATATTCTTTCAAGAAAAGATTATTTCAATTATTAATTAAAAAATTAAATCTCATCAAAATAGGAATTGCCCACTACAATTGAAACAAAATTATTTATACTATATATTTTTTTCAAGTAGTCTAGTGGCAAAAATTCACTTATTAAGGTGAATAAGTGGGGCGTCCGAGTTCGAACTCCGACCCCTGCATATAATAATGCATTTCCCTTGCCAACCGAGTTATGATCATGGAGAAACTTATACTATATATGAAGGGATATATGATTTTTGACAAAAAAAAAAGAAAAAAAAGAAGGGGATATATGATTTTGGGATGATTTGATATAATTTCAAAGTTACAGACATCTATATTTATATTTTAAATCAATTTATTTAAAAATATTATTCATAATTTACAAACATTATCGCGATAAAAGAGCGGAAAGATCCAATAGTGATTAATAATGTTATTTATAATGTTTTATAGTTATATAAAGAAAGAAAGAAAAAAACAAGATAATAGGATAAAAAAATTGTACATAGAAATTAGTAATACGGCTAGCTTTGCTTACTACCCACACACATAACATATATAGTTAATTAAATTCTTCCATAAGTAGGATGATATACTTCTTAAGACACTTACAATTTTCACTCTCTAGAAAGTTAAACTGAAAGGTTTGTATTTACTTTTCTTCTCTTTGTATTCTTTTATTTTGTTTTTACTACTTTTATTCATTTGTCAATAATTTGATCATTTAAGCGATTGCAATCCTATTCATTTTTACGGTCAATAACATTATTCTTTGGTTTATTTTTTTTAGAAATAAAACAAAACTTTCATCATTTTAATCTTTTTAATACTAAAATAATTTCAAACTTTATACAATATGTATATGGATTGAAAAATCCAGTATTATATTCTCATCAAATTTTCACTATGAAAAATAAAGGTTAATATGTTAAGCAATCAATATTTTGTGCACAAATATAATTGAAAATAAATATTGTAACTCCTTTTCTCTCTAAATAACTATGACAAAATTAATTATTATTTTTTGAACTTGTTCATTAATTTTAGTTTAAGTTTAAGTTGTCTCCTTTAAATTTTAGTTTGGATTATATATTTGACTTATATGATTAATCCTCTTTTCTAAGTTGTTAACTGTGTAATATTCATTTGTTTAGAAAACAAGATTAATAAATCTAGTTAGAAATAAAACTAAAGTTTTTAAGAATATGGGTTGATGTTGTGGGAATTGGAAGGTGAAGATGTTTCATATACATTAATTTTTAATCCTTAATCATTGTCTTTCTATAATTTATTTTAAAAAATAAAATAAATAATAAATAGATAATTAAAAATAAATTAAATATATTCTCATATGATGTGTGATGTCATATTCCAGATTTATTATATCGTGTGACTTAATTTAGGGTTTTGTGAATTGTTTATAAAACCGTCACATTCCACCTTTAACAATAGAAAATGTGTTTCTGATTCAAGGTTTCATTTTTTATGGTCTCATTACTTTCGTTATATATCTATACACATTCCTTTATAAATTCATAATTTTTCCAATTGTAAATTACAAAAAATTCAAAGTACCTTTTAAGAGAGTTAAGATAAGTTTTCGCTATGTTGCTACTTGCGTTATTATAATTGCCGATCTTGTTGGTGTGTTGTAAGTAAAACAAAGCTCTTACCAATCTTTTACGATTTCATTAATCTTACAAATCTACATCATCAATAAGAATTTTTACCTTTAATTGTTGAAAAAACAACAATGAGATGTTAAACTTTGTCAATGTAAGCAATTTCTGACTCTTGCATGTACTATATTCAGATCCTATAGAAATATTGATATATATTATTACAATTCTAATGATTTTTGAAGGATAAGGAAAATTATCCAATTCGTTGTAATGTTATTGTAACTAAAAATATTATGTGAAACTTTGTTTTACATGTATGTGAAAACTTTATATAACTTACTTTTATGGTATTAATATAATTTCACATACAACAATGTTAAATAAATAGGTAGTTATTATAAGGTTTAGTTAATCAATGTGAAAACTTTATATAACTTAGTTTTACGGTATTAATATATTTTCACATACAACAATGTTAAATAAATAGGTAGTTATTATAAGGTTTAGTTAATCATGTCGTCCAATTTTCAATTTTGTGCAAACTAATTCTAATCTCATTTAATAATTTAATCTTTTTTTGCATACATGTCATATTTTGTTCTAGGCTAGGTAACTACTTTGTAGGTGTGATATTGAAAACTAAAGATGTGGTATATTCTACATTGTTCAATCTATTGAACAAGGTGATGGTTGTTGCCTTAACTGCTTTTTACTCGAAGAGTATATATGATGATTGGGATGTACTCCCTCGGTTCCTTTATATGTGTCGCTTTTGCCCAATTTGCTACAACCAAGGCAGAGCATAATTAGCTCTCCTTTTCCTTTTCTACCTTTAATATCTGCAGTGTAACTTTTCCTTGGTATCAATCAACCGTTCACTACATAAATGCATGGCTCACGTTTTTTGATAAGAGCATGGGAAGCATTTATTAGCAGAAAGCATTTTTGTGGCCTCGGTAAAATGTGGCTGATGGAGTAGAGGAATTGGATTAGGCTACAATAATATACTATGCAATTAATGTATCAGGTTTGGTAATTGAGAGGTTAAGAGTATAACTGACATATTACAATCTTAAACTTTAAAAGTGACACTTAAATAGGAACAAATTTTTTTATCAAATGTGACAGTTAAAAAGGAATGGAGAAAGTAATTAATAAAATATTAATTTTTTAATAAATCTAAATAAAATGATTGTATATGCAATATTACAAGATGGTAGGTGTTGTAATCATCATTTTGAGGTTGGTGCAGTATATTTGGAAGACACCCTCTCACAAGTTTTTTTTTTGTTTCGAACTATGTAACTACTTGGTAGGAGACGTAGTATATTCTACATCATTTAATCCATTGATTTTTTCAAAAGATTATTTCAGTTAATCTAAAGAAATTAATAAAATTTTATTCATTAATATGATGTTTGGAAAATAATTAATAAAAATTTTATCAAAAGATTTTTTCAGTTAATCTAAAGAAATTGATTGAATCTACAGTATTACAATATGATAGACGATATCATCATTATTTCAGACATCTATATCTTTGAGCGGAGGAAGAAGGGAGATGAGTGAAAAGAATAAGTTGAAGAGGCAGTCTAATTGTTTCCTCAAAAGCTGATATATGTATGTGCTTCATCCGATAATGTGTCTTACTTGCAACAATATTAGTACAACCAATAATTGGGACTACAATTGACCATCATGCTAGAAAGTTTAGAACATTAACAACTATATCATCATTCATGCAGCTCTAAATATATCTCATGCACCTAGGCCTCAGATAACATTGTGATTTAAAAAATATATGTTTCAAATAAACATACCAATAATAACAAATAAGTGAATACATGAATTATATTTGAAAGTATTGTATGTATCAGTGACATTCGTGCTTTGGTCGGTGTTTGTGTTCGCATTCTCAGGGTTGTTTTGATCCGCGTTTCTAGTGGAGCTCCCAACATTGGTGTTCAAGTTGGGGTTTTCAACGGCGTTGGTTATTTCTAAAACAGGAGTAGAGGAATGTTGTGTTGTTGGTGGTGGTGGTGGTGGTGTTGTTGAAGGTGGTGAATATATCAATGACAATGATAACTAAATATCCAAACATTGTCTATTTATTTTGATAGGAGAAGGAATTTTCATTGTTTTATTTATTTTAAGTTGATTTGATACAAATACAACTTGTTTAATTTTCTAGACCAGTGCTACTAACTTTTACAATAATGCCACGCTTCTTTTTACTTCATTATATGCTTATTTGATACATTTAAAAGTGTGTTATTTGTTTGGATTGCTAAAGAGAAGTCCTACTATCTAGCTTGTTATGTTTTTAAGTTGAATATGAAATTGTTTTATGCTATTTTCCTAGTAATGTTACCGAAACTAAAAATATTATGTGGAACTTTGTTTTACAATATCGGTATATTTTATAGTGTCATTATTAATAGAGTTTGAGAAACTCGTGATACAGTGAAAAGAAATAGAATGAATTAGAGAGAAAATTTATTATTATAAATTGTGATTTGATAAAAATAAATTGAGTGAGTTCCTTATTTAGACTCTGATTTTAGTTGTACGAAATTAAAAGTAGTGTTTAACCAAGAATAGTTAGAATTGAATAAATTTAGCTACGGAGAAAGACCTCATTTACCACTATCATCTCTTTGTCTTGGATTTGACGCATTCATCTTCTAGAAAAAAAATAAAAAAATAAACAAATTTCTTATTTGACTGGCTTATGATAACTATGTCCATACTTTGTCTCTTCTGAACCATCGGAACATTGCTTCGTCTGGCCTATGTCCACGTTGTTCTTCCTTTGAGGAACTCTTTCTTCATTGCATTAGAGATTACACAACCTCAACACATCTCTGACACGTTTTAGGCTTCTCCTTTGTTGAGTTTTTCTCTAATTCAGATGCTTTGAGTTGGCTTAAGCAAGGACTTACTTCTCATAATGCCAACATTTTTGCCACAGGGGTGTGGCAGTCCTGGAGAAATCAAAATTTGAGTTGCTTCTCTAATTTTACGATCTCTACATACCGTCTTGCCATGGAAGCCCACAACTTGTCTGCAACTCCCACATGTCGCTTCTCTAGCTCTCTGACCTCATCTTGCGAATAGATGGATATAGTGGAACTCTTCTAATTATAATTGCACTATTATTAACGTTGATGTCAGTTGTTTAGGTAACCCTATTAGGGTGGGATTTTGAGGTTTACTTCGCCACCCTTCTTGGTCCTAGATATTAGGTTGCTCCGGATACATTGTAAGCTCGTCTAACATCCTCCTTGTTGAGCTTCACACCATTCACTAGGGTTGTTATTGGCTAAGGATATGAGTTTTCGGGTTGTTATTTGCTACACAGATTCCCTCCATGGTGTTCATATCCTAAAGGTGCCAACGTCTAGATTCCATAAATATGATATGTTGGTTCAAGACATCAATGACCTCCTCAACCTTGACTAGATAGCTTCTATTACTTACACACCCTGTGAAGGTAACAATTGTGTTGGCTTGCTTGCTAAGTTCAACACTTCTTCTACTTTGTAACTTGTGGCTCACACCTCTTATGTGTCAAGCTTATTGAACATCCTCCTTGTAGACTTTGGAGAAACTTGGTTTCGTAGATTATAGTCTTTATTTTTTCTTTGGTTGTTTTTGCTTCCTTTAACTTTGTAACAAAAAGAAAAATATTACTCCCTCCGTCCCATATTAAGTGACACGGTTGACTCTGTCACACATACCAATGCATATTTTTTATCTTTAATATATTTAATTATCTAATAGAAAAAAATATGAAAATTTAATATTTTAAAAATATTCATCGAGACGAATCCAACATCTTATATGATATTATTTATCTTTGTATATTAGTAGAAAAATATGTTCAAAGTATACTAGGTCAATAGTGCACATTGTCAAATAAGTCATCTAATATGGGACGTAGGGAGTATTCCATATTGTATACCTCACCTAGTGTAGGAGAATTAATGATGGTGAAATCCACTTAATCGTAGAATCCATTATCTATTCTTGTGTCTATCTCTCTCCAAATTGCATACTCCATTTATTTTGATAAATAGAGAGGATCCTTACTCTAATAGACACCTCCATTTCTTGAGAAACAGAGAGGATCTCAACTCCACGTCTCATTCTTATACTTCCAGAGCCATGACAATTCATGACTTTAAAATCTAAAATTAAAGTAGGATTCTTTGATTTGTGAAGGATGCCTTTCATGATCCAAATTCATTAATTACGTAGGGGGATTTCCTCTGTACGGGAGATAATTGTTCTTACATATTGAGCGTATAGGATTGCTTACAATTATGTATGATAGTGCTAAGTTAAAGTGTGAGCACTCATTATATATTCCCTATGTGTTTGAATTGTGATTATCAATGTGCAATCAACATTTTCATATATTCTAGGGTGCAATGCTCTTTGCGAAAGGTGTCACAACGTGACGTCAAGAGTTAAGGACTCAAAGTCCTTGTATTCTAATTACATTATTACCCTGACCAAGTAACAAGGGGTTTCAAGGTATTTTTTAATTAGAAACTAGTAAAAGTTTAAACGGATACTTTTTGCAAACGAGACTAAACAATTACATTAAGGACACTCATTAATATTTCTTTTAAATAAAGTTTCAAGGTATTTTTGTAATGAATGGTTGATGATTTGGAATGGTAAGAGTTAGTATGGATATGTGGCTCTATTGTCCATTTGGCTCAACACATAAAAACCATCGGGAAGTCTATTTACTTTCTATATATGGAGTATCTCTTACCACACTTAGGTATCAAAATCTCATCTCTAATGAGAATGAATACCCTTATATGACTTGAGAGGCCGTTGAAATCTCCTTCATCCATTAAACAAGAGAAAGAGGATTCAAGAAAATGAGAGTTTTAACGGTGGAGATTAAAATAAAAATAAAAAGAAACTTAGAGGCAAAAATGTAGAATCAATCAATTATGATCTATGATCCCTTAGTTTAGCTGCTCACAAATCATGTCTGAACTAACTTAGATATTGGAGTGTCATTTTTATGTACCACTCCTTCATATCATCGACACTACCACTTAATGTGTGGATCTCCTACGGTTGTTAGAAGCGGTAAAAACCGTTAAACATAGAAAGATGAGAATAAGCGATTATATGAATCAAGCTCGGATTTTTTTTCAGAAAAAGTTTTATTAACAACTCTCTTGCCACTATGTTGTTTCTTCTAATTTCTTTTCACTACCAAACATAGTGTCTTGTGCGTTTAGAGAGAGAGATAAAGAAAGGAGAAAAAAAACTGATAAATATAATTGATAATGCAATATACCAAAAATCAATAAGTATTAAATAAACTCTAAATTACCAGGATATTTTCTCCTATAAACCCGAAGATTATTAAGTATAAAAAATAATAGATGCAAATTTACAAACAAGTGAAACCCCGCTGGGAATAGGAATAGTCTTTTCAGTAATATTTCAAGGGAATACATTTCCTCCCTATGCTTTGAAAATTCACACATGATGATAAATGTCACTCAAGGGAATACAAATCACATGTCTCAACAGTCAACACACATATTATGTTAATGCTAATTAATTTTAGGGAAATGCTAACGAGTGTCTCCAAGTCACTCTTTAGAAACTATAAGAGCACTCACATCCATGTCATCTTTATTGGTGTAGCGATACTATTGAGAGTTTGGACACTATATATTGAGTGTTATTGTCATAAATAAACTCTCAATAACAAAAGTCATCAATGGCGGGCTAAAGAATGCTACCGTGCAGGGATACTATTGAGAGTTTGGACACTCTTATACCATGCCATATATACAAGACACTATGACAAAAACATTTGGAATTTGTGAAACCACTTATTTGTGACGGTCGATATTCATGCTCAAAGTGGTAAACTCTTTACGTAAATAAATGTATTCAATGTATTGAAAATTAAAATATTTGACTTTCTTAAAAGTGTAATTTCTTAATTTAGATTACTTAAAGAGTGTTTCGAGATACTTGTTGACAAAACCTTGGTTTTATCTTGTTATTCAACTTTGAAGAACCAGGTGAATCCTCTCTGCAATTCAGTGATCTCTCGGTTATATCCTAGTAATGGGTGCATTGGTCCCAACCAAGTGGACTGACCCGTAATATTCCCAACAGGATAAACAAAAAAAGTCAACAAAAGGTTAAGTTGAACTAGTCTTTTTTCTTCCTGACGCTAACAAATAGCTTGACCTTTGAAAAGGAATGCCTCCCAAGTCAATTAGGAATTAATGTGATGCAAGTTCAGTTTAGTCCAAACAAAGTACCAGACGACAAAAATATGAATAACAAGTATTACATTTTATAAATGAAATTTGCATTTCATACTTCATACTACGTTAATTCTATAGTACATCACTAACATGGGCAGTATTAAACCCACTTGGGTTGGTCTGGTGGTATTGGCTTGGGACCTGTGAGTGTTCTCCTCCTCGAGGTCTTAGGTTCGATTCTCTCTGGTATTAATTTAGGTGGGCTAATTTACCTTATTCAAAAAAAATAAATAATGGGCAGCATTGCAACATAACATGTACTATTAAAATTATGAATATGAGACAACTCCACTTCAAGGGAGAAAAAATATTGAATATGACACAACTTGTACGTACACCACATATAAAATTAGGTATTGTCAATATCCGAGCTCGAGGCCTTTGTTCCATCATCTGTTCCATGACAGCCTTCGTGATCTGAAGCATCAATGTTCAACTGCACAACATTTTGTGGATCAAAAACTCAAACAGAAATAGACCAACAGAAGTATATTTTGTTCAACCAAGAGCAGGCAGGAGGAAGCTTCAAAAACTCAAACAGAAATAGACCAACAGAAGTATATTTTGTTCAATCAAGAGCAGGCAGGAGGAAGCTTCAGAAAATTAACAACTTGATAGATTATCTAACTTTCGTCCTTAATTATGAGACCTTTTTGAGTTTTTTCTGACTCTTTTTTTTATAAGACCGTCTTTAAATTTCAAAGTACATTAATTATTTCTTCAGCAATATATCTCTATTTAGGTTTTTTTTTCCCTCTCCAACAAGCAGGCCTAGTTTTCTCTCTCTAGGTTTTCTCTTCCAGATTTTTCATTGAGGGGTGGTTTTGGATCAATTCTTAACTTGAAATCGCCCATCTTCAACTTTTTCTCTATATTTCAATCTAAATAAGTGATTTTCACATAGATCTAGGTTTTTTCTTTGTGATTTCATCATCTAAGTGTGGTGGTTTGTTGTTCGTCGTCTTGTGCGGCGTTGTTTGATTTCTCGTCTTCTTGCGGTGTTCATTTGATTCTTATTGAAGATCGATTATTCAATCAAAGATTTGGGCGTCAACGTTGCAAATCCGGAGGTCATGGATATTCCGGTCACTTTAATTTTATCATATATTTTTGTAGGCATTATGCCGTTGTATGCTATTAACTTGGATGTTGTGAGTTTGTTCGCAGATTCGTCCTGTACGTTTTTAGCGGTGTTGAATGATGTAATCTCTCGATTTGAATGAATGAATATCATTTTGTTTTTGTCAAAAAAAAATAATAATCTATATTTAGGTTACATATTTTTCTTTGATATGTAATAAATACTCTTGAAAACATTAACAAACTCTCTCCCTAAAGGGTAAATTTGTCAACGAAATTAATACAATAATCAATTTTCTTAATTTCCAGTGTTTTTTACAAAAGGGTGCTACGGATGTAGTATTACTCTTCTCACTTCTCAAATTGTTTAAAAATATACTTTAGTGTCGTTCGGCTCTCAAGTGGCAATTAAGCATTGTTGGTCACTTTTTAAAACAGTTCAATCACTTTTAGGGTCCGTTTGGTACGCATGATATGATAGAGATAAGATATGATTAAAAGTTGGATAAGGATAGGATTGGACAGTGACATGATAGTCACTTATACTATCATATGTTTTGTGCACACATGATAAGAATCATGATATCATTATTTTATTATATCGTTTGTTTGGTGGTTCCTTTGATAGTGTCATGAGAAAATATATATTGTATTTTTTTTTAGGTAATAAAATATATATGATATTGTAAATGACAAAATCATCATATAAACAAATACATAAATTATTATTTTTTAAATCGGAGCAATCAAAGAAATTAGGAAAAAGTTGTAAATAAAAGAAGCAAAAGAAACAAAAACCAAGGGAAGCAAAATTAGGAAAATGAAAGCATGAAAATTAGAGATCTAGATCAGGAACATAATCGAAGCAAAAAAATTATAGAAAGAAAGAAGAAAAGAAACAATAAATCAAAGAAATGTTAAAAAAAAAAAAAACAAAGAAACTGATCGTTTGAAAAATTGAAGAAACACAAGAATGCAGACAAAAAATAAATCGTATTTGGAATAAATTTGTTCCAGAAAGAAACGTTTAAAAAATAATAGCATTTGGAATAGAATTGTTTCAAAAAAGTGTTGCTAACCCATCAAAAATTAAGGATAAGAATTACAAAGGATGAATAGGATAGGATTAGTAATAGGTTTAATTCATCATATTATATTGGTGCATCAAACAACGGATTTAAGTAGGATATGATAGTGGTATCATATCATGTATCTCTATCTTGCACACCAAACGGACTCTTAAGTTGGTTTAACCACTTTTAAGTCGGTTCAATCACTTTTAAGTTCCTTTTTAGAGTGGTCCAGCGAACGATACTTAACTACTGTTGAAAAACGAATCACAGTTAACTATTGTCAGACCAACCAAAATTGAAAAAAAGAGCAATTTGAGAAGTGAGAGGAATAATTTTCTATTTTGTGTCTATGTTCAGTTCAAATCCAAACCAATGAAAATATGATCTCGATTAATTGGAATATCTAATTCAAAAACAAATTACCCAATGTTCAAACCAAACTACTATATTTTATTTAATATTCTTAATGTTTCACTTACTATGGGTAACATTACACTATTTTTTAATCACGTTACACACCCTCGCTCTCCATATCTTCCAACTGGTATCTTTTTCTTTACAGTACTAAATGACAAAGTAAGAAAACTTGAACTGAACTACAAAAAATTAACCTACTAAAAATTACACTTCCAGTCTATCACAAGACCAATGAAAAGAGTATAACCACAAGCCGCATAAAATTATCAAACCTCTCAATTCCAAATACAGATTCTATTGACCTTCGATGAAGAATGTTCAGCCATGTTTGTCACTAAAATTGCTACATATGACATGGAGTTGAGGCAAGGGAATGCATTACACGAACAAAAACGATTGGCATCTCAGCTATTCTCACCCCTTCTACTCATCGAGCCCATAGTCCTCTCCAAAATACTTGTCAACAAGACTATTTGCCATATTTCTCACGTCTTCATTTTCGTGAAACTGAAATCTTTCCATGGCTTCAATCCCATCTTCTTGTTCTACAAGCTTTGGGCCCTTTCCATTTGGCAACCCTCTCAGGACCTACAGACAAAATAAATCATAAACAACACAGGGTTTAGATCTCAAAGAGTGTGGTATAATTTGCCATGTTCAATTTCGATTATTACAAACGAATGAACTGATCTAGCCATAATCTACCAAGTAGTTATTTATACATTCATCAAAATCTCTTACCAGCTCTATAAACTGAAGCCCTAGCTTGGCAGCTTCGATATCAGCAGATCTAACTAAATCAATAAAACCTGGCAAGCATCCTTTTTCAACAAGTGAAACCAGATGCTCCATGATCAGATTTGGTATCTCGTCACCTTTAGTTGGGGCAACACAAATGTTGCCTAATATGTAAGCAACTTCCTTTCTTATATCAAACGGGGCGGCAGAAAAAAGGTGCAATAGCAAAGGCAGTGCCTTACTAGAATATATCAATTGCTTGTGCTCAACAGAACCAGCAGCTATATTAGACAGCACCCAGGCTGCTTCCTGCATAAGATAAAAAAGCTCTCATCAAGCTTGATCCAAATTATTGAACCAAATATTAAATTTTATACCTTCTTTAAGACCCTGTGTTCACTATTCAGACATTTTATCAGAGCTTGCATGGCAGTATCTGAAATCGTCATTAAATAATCAGATATAAGAAATTGATCCATACTGTGTGGGTATTTATCTTGGCAAATATTGAAAAAATCACTAGCCTGTAACTTCAAGTCCAGGTACAAGAACAGCATAAGTTGCATGGGAATCACCAGCAATGAGATTACCTAAACTTCGCAAAACCTACAGGGATTTCCCATTGTTATTAGAAACAAAAAATCAATGTGAATAATTGTGGTTGTGTGCAGTGGTATATGCTAATAATCACAAGAAAGTTCTCGAGATTCTTACCGGAATCATTAATTGCAGACTGTTTGATGTCGCTAATCTATTTACAAGCAATTGAAGTACGTCACTCTTCACCAGCATGGTGGTAGCTAAATTTGAAAGTGCTGATAGATAAACAACTACCCATGCTACTTCAGTAGCTGATTCATCATCCCTAAGTTGATAAAATAAAATTAATATAACAATAATCAGGGTAGCCTTTCGGGGATATTATGTCAATTGGTATAGCTGGATAAATCGGTAATATTTCTGAGAAATAATATTTCCATGTGGTCATAATTTTACAAGAGGATTTGCACTACCATCACTTCTGATTTATAGCTCAGAAATCTATAGGAAAGTGAACTTTATGATTATAGTGGTTACATTTACAGCCACAATAATTTCATGTACTTCATCCAAAATAAGTTAATAAATCATCTAGAAATTTGGTCAAAATAAATAAGAAATGGTTTAATGGAGGGAAAGAACTTCCTCTTTGATTATAAAACTTTTGTGACCTCCCACCATTTCGCATTTGGATGCTGTCATTTCCACCCAAACGCTGAATGGAAGCACTTCCTCTTAGAGCCTTAATAGCTCTATGCATCTTATATTCAGGTATTCTATTGGCCTCAAAGTACAACTCCTCATTGATCAGCAACCAATAAGCCTTCTCTCCGCCAAACTTTGGAATCGTCTTCAAGATGCAATACCACAATCCAACACGCAGCTCTAACACTAGTTGATAATTGCTAGTTCAAATATCAGAAGAATAAAAGAAAAGATGTGATTTTATAGATGAAACCTCCCTAAACCCTATATCAGTGATGAACCAAAGTTAGGAAGGACAAACACAGGCTATTGATATTACTCTCAGGATTTCAAGAGCCTGAGACCTCTCCCACCAAAACAAATCCCAACTATCCAGAGTCCTAATCTTCTCCCACTCTCTCTTTATAGCCTACTTCTGCCAAATCTATTAGAACTCCAATCAACAACCACAAACTACACTAACTTCTTCAACTACCAAAACCCAGCCAAACCTGTTTGGGCTTTCCTAACAATTTATCTAAATAAAATATAAAATATACTTTATAAATTGACATGTTTGTAAATTTCATCTTTCTGATGATGTGCATTGTGCCAAAAACAGAACAGAATAGTTTAAATACATGAAATATATTAACTGTAGTGGCAATTTAAACAATAAAAGTCAAGAGTAGAAGTTATGAGTCACCCATGCACAATAAAGCAACATAATGATATTAAGCATGCATGTTATAAAGTAACTGCGAGTCTAAACCACAGTGAAACATGCTTGCGAGGATATAACATAGGTAAGTCTGAGGAAATACTCACGCTTTCGTTAAGTGTCGAACAATTGCATCCAATACTCCATCAACACGTATAAGTTCGTTAGCAGCTTTAGGATTTGGACCCTATATGCAAACATACTGAAATCATATAAAAACACATGTATGTGGAATATTCCATCTTCCACAGAAACCATAACGCACAAGAGACCACAAAAGCTGATGACTACAAAACACTTCTAAAAATCTACGGACCACACAGTACAAGCAAAGATATGAACACAGCTATATAGAATGAGAGTGATCATTAAAGAACTGATACAAATCAATCACTCAGACAAATTGTATGTAATATTCATTTGATGGATTTGAAACCTTGATTAGATTAGACAAAGCCCAGGCCGCTGTTCTAACAGTTGAACGTCTGTATGGTAGCATCATTCTTGCAAGAGGTACTAAGGCCCCTTGAATTAGAAGAACATTCCTCAACTCTTCATCTTCACCGGCCACATTTCCTAGTGCCCAAGCACACTGCTCAGCAACAGGTGAGGAGCTCTTTTCTGCAGAACAGGACTACTTATGAATTTTGAAGGTAAATCATTAAATAGTTTTAACCTTGAAGAACTTCATTATAATGTTGGATATAGTTGCAAAATTAATGAAGGTGGACATTTTAGAAAAAGAATAAGATGCAAGTAGGTCTAAGTTCCCTCCATCCCATTCTTTCTTTAGAATGTAGATATCTTATAATGCTTTAACAATTAAGGCTATAAGAGTTCCTCTAAGTCTTTATATCTATAGAAATATAGGTCAAAAAGGAATCTCAAAGTGATAACTCACCCCCAAGGTGAGCAATAAGCAAAGGCAATGCAGGAAGCAAAGCTTTTGTTTCCTCTGGATTCCCTGCAGCAATATTTGTAAGACACCAAGCAGCTTCAAGCAACTGCAGGATACATTCACAACAACAAAAATGAAAATAGTAAAAAATTTTCTTGCCATTAATGATTCTATATGCTCTGCATAACATGCATAGAAGATATATGCGTTTAGACCTGTTCATCTGGAGAACCAAATGAAAGACACTGCACTAGTATGGCAACTGCTCCAGCTTTAACAGCAGACTCAACAGGAGGAAATTCAGATCTTGACAGTAAACGCCTTAATTCTTGAAGGGCGCCTACTCTTTTCTGCACTGCACCCTTCCCCCTATCAATCAAAAAATATATAGTGTAACACTTCTGTCAAAGTTAAAAGAATATGTGAATTTGCAATTGACATAATTGAAAATTTTCTCAGTCTGTGGAGAAAATATGCCCAACACACTAAGATGATCTGAAAAGAAAACAACACAACATCAATCTTAGTGCCTAATTGGACAATCCTGCCTGCATATGAAAATATCACATTGTTAAAAGTTTCCCCCTCTAAACCAGAACACTTGGTGACTTATTTTTCCTCAGACCAACACAAAACTATTTGCTAATCATGTGTCAAATATGGTTTTAAAATAAAAATTGACATGAACTGTATAATTACAATTAAACAACTCTTCACATGATTGAATAGCCTTACCTTCATTGGCTAGCACTAGTCTTCTAATCTTTGTTCGTCGTAAACAGGGGCACATGCGGGGCTACTACATTGGGGGCTCACGAGACCCCCCCTCCCCACAAGAAAACAATTTTTTTCTATAATAATACTATTATATAGATTTTTCAGCCCCATCAAACAAACTAGAGACACTAACTTAAACTTACACACTCATCACAAGTTCACATCTCTCAGTTTCAGTTTTGACTTTAACTATTGGTGGTTGAATCCTTTGTTATGTGTTCAGTTACTTGAGCATACGCGCATAAATATTTTTCTATCATGTAATTCTTTTGGTTTTCCTTCATAATTATTATGTGTGTAGGTTCACCCACCCTTCAATCAAATTCTTCACACACTCTCTTAACTTTACCCCCCATTCTCTTAATTTTTACACGGGTCTCTCCTCCGAACATCAACATAAACCGTTCTTTTTCTATTCTTCTTGCTATTACTTCCCCTACAATATTAAAAGTTTAGATTTTTACTTTAACATCAACTAAATTCTATCGACTGGACCATTCCCTCATAATCAATATTTAAAGGTTAGATTATTTACTTGAATCAAATTTATTTTTGTCTTCTATTTCTCTTCAACAATTGCAAAACTTTAGGAATAATTTTTTTGCTTAGTGTTTTTTTTATTCAAAAAAAAAGGTATAGATATTCAATTAGTTTTGTTAGCAAAATAAATCAAGCATCATCTAGTAAAATATTTTGATTTGCTATAATATTTTCTAGCCCCCACCAAAGAAAATTTATGGATCCGCCACTAGTCTTAAACTAAATTTTTTACTGGAAATCTGCTTTACCCACAAACAACTAGTCTAGAGTGGCCATGAAGTCACGATTGCAGTAGCATGTTGCATATAGACAGCCACCATTTATGTTAATAGCCTAAACCCCCAGCAAGTTAAACAGGAAAACACGGAGGTTCAATATAGGATATTATCAGTTCAAACCATGAAAGATCTTGTTTAGGTACTCGAATACAATAATGACATGGAAAGCAACAGCAAGTAATTTCAAGAGTTTTGGAGTTCAACTTCTAGGGTTTTGTGAAAGTGAAAGAATCTAGAAGGGTAAAAGAATATGCCGGTGATTTTATTAGAATGGGAAAACTAATTCAGATGAACACTGCACCAGTACTTAAATAGTAGCAAGAACTGAACTAACAGGTAACTGAACTCTAACAGAGCTATTCACGTCAAGAGTTAGTTAAACCTGTTAACTGATTCAAATACATGAGGCTAAATAGCAGAAACATAAACTACGAACCAATTTGGATTGGCCTCTAGCTTTTGGAATCTTCATCTACCAAAAAATCCTTATAAGCTCATAGATGTTTATTGAGAAGTTAAATGAAAAAACCTATAAAAACAAATGAGATACATAAACTAGTTTCAACTTATACGAGAAACTATTATTAAAAAACACATAGGGCCTCTTAGGATTGCCCAACTTGAGTTTATCTACTGGCATCACCACTTGAGAGACTGTTCTAGAGAACTTATGGAAATAGCTTATGACATGTCCTTAAGTTGTTTTTTAGCTTATTTTCATAAGCACACCACCACGATAGCTTATGAAAACAATTTATAGACTATATAAATACAGTTTGAATTATTTTATCTTTTGTTATAGAAATAGCTTATAGCTTATAAGTTGCTTATCGAAATTGGAACAAGAGAGCTTACTGATAAGCAAGTGCAGATTTCAAATTTTCAACTGCCAATAAAGTCTGAGACTCCAAAACAGATTGTTCTTCATCAATCATCATTTCAGCTTCAACATCAACATTAACTTCAGCATCACTGACTCCAACTCTACAAAGTCGTTTCGCACGAACCAACGATTCCCTCCTCTCTTTCCCAACTGTAACTGCAAGTTGTCGTCTTCTCGTACCCGCCGCATTCACAACTGAAATCAAAACAAGCGATGATTGAATGAATTCATTAGCTTCCAGAAAGCAAAAACCTAAAGCTATGTTGTATGAAATTGAATATATAAGAAAATTGATTACTAAGAAATGAATAAGAGTGTACCTGATGATTTAATAGGGTCCCTTTTGTTGGAAGCGAAACCAGGATCGGCCATTGAAGATGAAGGTGAAACGAATGCAAGTGTTTGGAGTCGCTGAAAAAAGTTTTAGCGGTGGTTCTGCTTTTTATAACGGGGTACATGAAAATGCGATCCACGGCGGTAATAAGCTCCTCATTATTGGGCATTTGTAAAAGGAAAAATGCTGAGGAATGTAATTAATCCACTTGTTATAAAAATTAAAATAGAAATATTTTCTTGAAAAATAGTGAAAATGTGTATATTCAAAATTTATAGTTTTTAATACAAATATTTTTACTTCCTTTAAAAAAAAATACAAATATTTTTACTTTTGTTTCTTTAGCAAGTATTTAAAGACATTTATAAATATGTAATAGTTTAAAAGTAATTTATTTTACAGTATTATATAGTAAAAAGTAATGAAAATATATAATATATTTTTTAGAATTGTGAAATTCTCCTTATATCTATTTGCCAGTAAATAATCATATTCGACCAACAAAAAAAGTAAAGTAATAATAATATTATGCTTGTAAAAACAGAGTAAAGTAACAATAATATGTTTGTAAAAAAAAAAAATTATAATGTGTGTCTTTTGTTGTTCTACCATGTGTTGCGTTGTTCTATCGTGTGATGTTCTGACTAGTGCTTTTAAAAAATCAAACGCATCCATACATTTTTTAACCCTTTAGTTTTTTAGGATAAAAGATGAGTAACTTTGGTAATGTAAAGTTCGATTAGAAGTAAGTAAAATTCAAATGATAAGGATTGTTATAGTTGAGATTCAAACTTAAGTTATTTCGAGCAGTCTTTAACTAAAGTTCGTCGTTAATCACTTGAACAAATTTGTGAAGATCTTTATGTTATGACCTATAACGACGATATTTGTGTTAAATCATAACAAACCCTAAACCAAAATTTGTGAAGATATTTGTGTTAAATTTGTATTTGTAACATTCACAAACTTAGATTATTACTTCTAAGTTTAAAAAAGGGCATGCTTAAATCTATCTCAAATAGATTCTTGCAAACTTCTCCTTAAATGAATATTCACTTTGAGCATTGCTCCTACTCGAGTACCAATTTGTCAAAGAAATCAACTAAACCGCCACTTTGCTCGACATCTTATTTTCATGGAGAAAGAATTGTCTCCAATGTTGCACCAAAAGATAATGATCTACAATAAAATGTATGATTACAATCCTCATAAGAGGAAAAATAAACTAGGTTGAAACCTTTATCTGTCTCCACGAAGTATATGTTTCAAATGTTTGAAACTTACCTTCTTACCCATAATCCTGGTAAACAAGGATTTCTACACGACTTAGGTCAGTCATACCATTCACCATCTTCAAAAGAGACTTCAAGTCGAATCCCAACGAATTGAGTATTAGTTTTTTCCATTACAATATTGTAATAATCAATGATCAACCAATTTTTCTTAGTTTCATGATCAAACTTTTCATGGATCGCCTCTCAAATCAAATTTAGCAACTTCTATTTTTAGGATTATGTAATCGTCGTTGTTCACATCATATAGTCTCCTTATTTTCAATAATCTTATCATCTATGTCACCAGACGAACCTTCTTCTTACTACAACA
>Ga0315915_1003325_pt1 | contig 20408 bp, 10 predicted proteins | sample MpolbnodulesMG_FD_207738 | JGI IMG/M metagenome (GOLD analysis project Ga0315915, IMG submission 207738) | Medicago polymorpha root nodule microbial communities from Los Angeles, California, United States - branched nodules | ecosystem: Host-associated > Plants > Roots > Nodule | place: USA... | reverse complement strand
AATTCATAATTAATTTTTCGTTTGTCGAAAATTTATAATATTTTGTGTAAAGCCATATTTTAATGTTCTTAACACACCATATTTTACGATAAATTTTTTGCCCAGACTCTATAATTTTCCTGGCTCCACCACTGTAAACAATTAAGCAGTATAAGTGATTTGCATGTAACATTGTATCATTTCTTGTCAAAAAAATTAAAATTTTAACTAAACCCTAAAACAAAAATAATCTAATCTAAGTGAAAACAATCTAACATAAACATGCAAATATCTAAACATCATAACACTTAAGCAATATAAGTCATGTACATGTAACATTGTATCATTTCTTGCAAAAAAATCAAAATTTAAATTAAACCCTAAAACTAAAAAATTCTAATTTAAGTGAAAAAAATCTATCATACCAACATAATTTAAGTGAAAACTTACTTGTCACTGTTATTAGAGTGTTGTTTGATTTGAAGTTGAAAGAATTTTAGATTTGGGTAATTCGAGAGAGGTTTGAGATTGGAAATGAGAAAATGAGGCTCTACTTGCCTTAAAACAGCACGCAGCGTGACTTGAGTTAACTCGTGCTTCATGAATTAAGTCACGCAAGGGTAAAGTGGACAATTCAGTTGGGAGTGAGCAATTTCTGTTGGATAAAGAGCAGAATTCTTTCTATTTTGGGTCACCTTATTATTGATAAGGGGGCCTGCCACCATGAATCCATGCACCATTTTCACTTTGTCCATTAGATGTGTATTTGTAGAAGAAATTTTATTTTTATAGGTGTACCTCTTTTTTTCGATAACTTATAGATGTATCTCATTACCACAAATACATGTTTATGATATATATTCGAAAGAAGAAAAAAATTACAGCATAAATATTCAATTACTTTGAACAAAATATTCATTATTTTGTAAGCATAGAAACAACTCAAGTCTCACATTAAAAGAGTAAATCTTAAAAAAGAAGTTTATAAATAGTGACAATCTTTATACAAACTTTTTTTTAGAGTTTATCTTACAAACTTTAGAAAATATGTTTTAAGCATGATATAAACCTATGATATAAAATAATTTAACTCGGGCGACGATTATAGAATTTTACTCTTCTTCCTTTTAGTTTTGCTCATTCCCACCCTGATTTTTCAAAACTAATCGCAACGCAAGTTAACTTCTGCTCAGTACCCACTGTGAGTTAACCTGTGTTGAAACTCATCGTGAGTTAACCTGTGTTGAAACCCATCGTGAGTTAACATGTGTTGTGATCCTTTCTTGTATTTAGGCCAACACCGGTAGCTCACACTTCAAACACACATTTTTTCCTCTTCGCCTCTAAAAACTTAAAAAGTGCGAAGATTCGATGGAAAAACTTGGTCTCAAATCATTGGAAAAAGTTTAGGAGCACAAGGCTCATTAAACGTCAAGAAACAAGTAATGCATTATCTAACCTATTTACATTATGTTGGTTTTCTGCTAAGTACACCAGTTTGAAGCCCTTAGCGTAGCATGAGTTAACTCTGGCTTGCCAACGTGAGTTAACTTCCGTTGATGGGCAATGTGAGTTAACTTTTGTTGGTATTGAGTGTGAGTTAACTTTTGTTGGTATCGAGCAGAAGTTAACTCGCATTGGATTTCAACGCAAGTTAACTCACGCTGAGTTAATTGTGGAAGTCTGGGATGAGAATGAACAATTTTAAAAGAAAGAAGATTAAAATTCTCGATTATAAAGGCTATGAAATTGGGAGGAAGTCTCTCCACTAAATTGGGGATATGACCACAATTGAAATGGACTTCTATAAATGGTGAAGAAAAATTGTGGCTAGTGATTTTAAATTAGTGGTTGGTTGGGGGGGGGGGCTTTAAGGGCCACGGTCCCCCCTACATTTGCAATAATTTTTTTTAATATGCTACAAATGTTTAGTATGGTATGTATTAGGTGATGGTCCCCCCAATTAATCTAATTAATATGTCTATTTTTTCTATCAAAAAATGTATTTTTTTTTACCATGTTACTAGATCAATTGACAACTAATATCAATAGTTTTATACTTTATAATATTTTAAATTATCTTAAATTTCGTAAAATATATTGATATGGTCCTCCCCATAACACATTTTAAGTCAGCACTTGTATGTTGACTATACTTATAGATTAATTCCTCTCATACTAAATATAGTTATAAATTGCCCACAAATTCTAGCTTAACTGACAAAATTTTCCAAAATCGTTTGATCGGACGTAATGATCGGGGTTCGAACCCCGTCCTATATTTATGTACGTGAGTTTATAATAATTTTGTCAATTCGTCTATCTATCAAAAAAGAAAATATTAGTTTAGGGTTTCTTATATATCTTTTGTTTTTAAACAATTATTTTTTAATCAAATTATGTTCCACATACTCGGTCCCCCTAGCTTTAAATGCCTGCCTCCTAAGTGTCTGAAGATCATCAAAAGACTTTTTTTTTTTGTTTCTCATGTTTATACGTAAGGTAACTATTGTGCATATAGGTTTGTTGGTCATACTTTTAGCTTATATTGTTTGTCCACTCCTCTCCTTGTTGGAGAAGACTTCTTTTTGTAATATAAACAATCTTCCATTTTATAGTTTCTACAATATTTGCACTCTTTTGTCATCGGCATAGTTTTATCCTATTAATTTTTCTCAGTAAGGTTTTTTTTAGTGGCATAAGTAAGGTTTTATCCTATATAATTGAATATATATTAATTAACTACTTCTACGAAGAAAAAAAGAACGGAATTGAAGTTGATGTCTTCCTTACTCCTTAGGTTATCTCTCACCGGTAATCCAAGATAAACAAAAGAAACAAAACCCATCTCGCAATTCAAGAAAGACAGCCACCATATTTATATAATTATCATCAACATTAACTCCACTACTTTTTGGAAAATTAACGTTTAGCACGGATATTAAATAAAATCACCTAAGGGTTACCTTCATTGACGACAAGTTCTCCACACAAGCTTCTCCAATCAATAGCGTGTCATTCGCGTATTGCAAATGTGATACTAATGCATCCGAATTGGACATTTGGAATACTGTAAAAAAAAAAAAAAACAATTATATTGCCCTCTTCATTAGTGCTCCAATACCCTCGGCCACCAAAAAGAACAAAAAATGTGCCAACGGATCTCCTTATTTGCTAATAGCCATTTACAAAAACTAACAATGACACCAAAAAAACACACAAGCTCTCATCCACCCCCTCCGCTTTGCATCAAACCCAAACTTCCCAAACATATAATCCAATAACTTGAAGATTTTGAAATCCATAAGCAAAAACAAAGTCTCTAAGCTAGATAAATCTTTGTAAGCAACGACTTTAAAAGTTTGACAATTTTATTTTATCCAATGAGTTAAAGTGAGTGAAAGCAACAAATGTATTTTGTACAAACCCAAAAATGACATTTGCATTATCATGGTAGTACAACGGTTAATGTATTCCCCATTTTTTTAAAGAAAGGTATTTTCCGTGTTACAGTTCAAATTAAGCAATGTATTCTCCAACGTAAAAATTAATTATACTGATGATATTTTTCTAACAGAATTTAAAATGTTCAAACAAAAAACAAATAACCTAATTAAAACTTTCAAAAATTAGCGAATCAAATTAAAAATAAAAAATAAAATAAATTTATTTATATAGGACATTCGATTCTTTAATTTTTTTGATGTCGAGACAAGTAGGACTATAATGGACGGTGATTTTTTTCTTTAGATTTAATATTGTTACATTTTCACAATTGAATTTAAATCTAACGTCTATAGTTAAATTGATAGAGACTCACATAGTATCGTCTAAATGTTTTTGGAAATTTGATTGTTTAATTTGAGTCAAATGCTCGACAAGCACTACATTAAAGAATAATAAAATTATAAATAAAATAATTCAAATATAAAAAACAGCTGAAAAAGTTTCACTTTTTTTATATTGAGTAATTGATCATGTTTGAGAGGAATTGTCATATCTAAATGGGCATGATAAGAAATTATATGAAAAAATAAACTCACCCCACCATTCTCACGTTCCAACATATTTCTCATTTTGCCTCCATTTAGATTTTAAAATTTGAAACTTAAAAGCATAAGAAAAAAATTCGTAAGAGGTTGCGGCTATAAGGAGAAAAAAAATAGAGGAATGCTAGGAACATTCTCTTTTGAGCACTCTCGCACTCACTCTTTTATTGGGTGAAATCAATGTATGTCCCACCGCTTTATGTGGGTTCCATTTCCAAAGTGTAGGTCCTACATTGATTTCACCCAATAAAAGAGTGAGTATTAGAGAGAGTGCTCAAAAGAGAGTGTTGCTAGCATTCCTAAAAAAAATATTAGGAATCTCATCGATACAAATCCTATCACTGGTATCCAGTTTCCACTAAAACATTTTCTGCAAACATTTGCGGCAGAAGTTACACTCTCCATTGACACGAGTAAGGTAACACATGCACGAATGTTACATGTGATTGAATCCCAATAGCTTCAAGGAAAATCTTAGGTCTTGACAATCTTTGATAGTATTTCAATTTGATTTGCTAATAAAGAGAAATGTTTACCGGTGTCGCTCTTTAATGATCTTAAATGCTGTTTTTTTTTTTTTGAAAATTTATGTATTCATACATTGAAAAGTATAATATTTAAGTTTTTTAAAGAACAACTTTTTAATTTCAAATCTTTAAAAAATGTATTGGATACTCGTTAGCAAAACTGATAAGTTAATAATAATACTCTTTCATATGTCAAGTTTATAGTGATATACTCCTCCGATCTCATTTACAAGAAACAATTGACTTTTTAAATACATTGAATAATTGATTATCTGATCTAAAATCCAAACCAAATACATAAATTATTTAATGCATCTAAAAAACCAATTGTTTCTTGTAAATAAGACCGAAGGGAATAGAATATAAGTGTTGTCCCATTCACAAGATTGTTTTTACCTTCAAATCAATAAGTCTTATTATTAAATTAAACTAAGTATGATCTTATGATAGAAAATAGAGTAGATCTTACCTGCAAAAGTAATTTAGTTGGCAACATATTGGCTCATTCCCACTCCTTCTTGCTTATAAAAAAAAGTATTTAGTACGTCTTTGGCAACGCGACATGTCAAGAAGAATCACGACAAAGAACAACGTTAACATAGAAGTTGTTATTCATAGCTTCTCACTTTTCACATCAAAATCACCTTGAAACGTGAATTGAAGTTCCAACCGCCGATACATACAAATGTTTGATGAACAAAAAGACCAGACTCTTAACGCAACATTGGAGAGTGCACATAATTTTGTGTTTACTTTTTAACTTTCAAGTTAAAATAATACATTCAATTATACATTGGAGAGGACACAAATTAAAGAACTTAAAATAGAATTAAGTAATAAATTTTATATTAAAAAGTTGATTTTTGAAACTTTTAAAACATTGAATACACAATTTTTTCTAAAGACACAAGTTAACATTTCTCTATACATATTTGACTTAATCCAACAACTACTCCAAGAATGGGACCAATTAGACTGTATCGATCCAATTACTCTAAAATTTCCATGAAACAAAATAGTATAAAAAATTGAACACGTTGCCATTTAACCATAAATTTAATAATTTCCTCCATACAACAACAATGCCTAACACTCAAACTAAGTAAAATTAAAACAAAACAGTTTTCTAATCCAAGTTTGTTTTATTAAACTGAAAAAAAGAACAGTTACATCCAGGTTGTTTGATTTTGTTTTTTTTTTGTCAAAGTTTTTCGTTGATTCTTGTAATGATGCTGAGCTGTCCACTGGTGAAATACTATAAAGTTTATTTATAAACAGCTGTTTGTTTCTCTAATTTGTTTTTTTTTCTCAACAAGTGTGTGTGAGTGGAAAGAAGAGAGATAGATAGGTACTATTCTGCTACTACTCTACTTAGTACGGTTCAACAAATTTCAATTTCTGTCACTGTTTGTTGCAAAACAAAACAAAACCCACCATCATATCAATGAAACATCAATGAAAAATGCTTTCTTTACATTTTTTCTAGTTCAATGAACACCTTTACTTCATTTTCATGCTCTTTGTAAGTATTTTTTCTTCTTCTTTCTATTATTCAATGTTTATCTTTTTAAGCTTTATGAATTTGTTTTTACTGTCTTAAAATGTGATTTATCCAAAACAGAATCATAAAAGGAAACAAAGATAGTGTTTTTTGTATGTTAAGTTCTGTTTTTCCTGATTTAGCTTACAAAAAACCTCGAATTCTGTGTTGATCTGTAAAGAATAAGTATTTTTGTTGTTTGTTTTCAACCCATTTATGGTTTATCATCTGAAAACCATTGAACAAATGGGTGTAGTTGTACCATACACATTATACACTGCAGCATTTCCAAGACCCATTTTTGTTGAGATATAAAAATCAAAACTTTCAAAAGAAAATGACAATGACATGGTGATTTTCTTTTTCTTTTTTGGGTTACTTTGATTTTTATTTTTGTGGATGTGTGATTGGTATTTACTACTATCATGATTATATTTATGAGTGCTATTTTTGTTGAAGGGTTATTGCTTTATACTGTTATTATTATTTCCTTTTGTGGTTGCAATATAAGCTTTCATGATGACTTTTGGATTAGCCCATGAAAAAAAGATGGTTTTTTTTTTTGCTCTGATCTTCTTCCTCTCTTTACGCTCTTTTGGGTTTATCATATTCTAGAGAAATTAGTATAGCTGAGAAAGCTTGTGATAAAGGTTCATGAAAATTTTCTTATGCAAAAGTTTGTTTTTTTTTAGGGTAAAAGGGGACCAAAGCTTTTCATATGTACTAGCAAGGTCCTTAAGGAAAGAGACTCTTATAATAGATTTTGATATTGGCTTTCCATTATGGTTTAAATCTTCAGGACCAAATTGTACCAAAAAAAAGATATTTGGTACCAAAAAAACACTTCAGGACCAAAGCCAGCATTTAAGATGTAGAATAGGTTCCTTCCTTTGTTAGATTTGAGCTTTAAAAAAAGATGCTTTTTGAGGTTTAGCTTGATTGGTTTCTGGCATTTATGATATTGAGGTTTGGTTGTTGGACTTTTATTTTTGTTAACTAAAAATGAAACGTGTGCCAAAATCTGTGTTTTGTTGTAAGTTCAAATATGTGATCATTTGTGAGGTTGTTGTTGTTGTGGGGACTCATTCAATGGCCGACTCCTGACATTGCTGTGATAAATGTGAATTATTGGAATCTGATGGTTTCCCATGTTGAAAGTGAAGTTTAGGTAGTGCATGTTTGGATTGGAGGGTGGGTGGCATCATCATTGATTTTGTTGAAGTTTTAAAGTGTAGCTCTTGAAAAAATTTACGGTGACACACCGTGATTTTGTCAAATTCACTATCAATCCAAACATGTACTCATTATAGGTAAGTAAGTACACATTTGTCGAAAGAGTTCACAAGTGAATTAGACGTCATACTTATGGGAGCAACACCCTTCATGCAAATATTAAATTACTGGTAAACATTTTACATTAGTAGGGTTTAGGGATTGAAATCAATAAAATTGTAAAATACCCTTGTCATTCTTTTGGTTGGACGGGCGGAGTAGTAGCTGTTGTAGAACTATCTTTTTCAATGACACAAATTGACTAGTTAGGAGGTCAATAGTTATTACACATATACAATTAAAATTTACAAGGGTAATAGATAAATGACTTGCCATACTATTGATGGTGGAGTCTGCTTATATCAGCCCCATGGATGGGATATGTATAACACTGTGGAGTCCATAATTTTTTTGGATTTCTGTAATTAGCTCCTTTGTTTTGGTAATATGTACACATGTTTAGAGTTTTACCAGTGCATCTCAGGCTTGGAAATAACCTTTGGTAAATAATATGGTAAAATAATTCAGACCAGTTATTTGCTATTTGCTTAGGTATTTGTTCTTCTCCCAAGATATTTTCTTTGCCTGTTTCAGTTTTCTTGGTTTGCATTTGCATAGGTGCTAGCAGGAAATGCAAAGTGATTTGATATTTTCTTTGAAAGTATAATCGATGTTTTGCTTTAGGAATTAGCAGTTCATAGATTTTTAGAATTTGAGGCTGTTTCACAATTTAAGATTCATACTGTGTTTTTTAGTGATTGGTGTAGTGAATTTATACAGATATACTTGGTACTCTTTCTTTCCTTCTTCCAATCATTACTTTGGGCAATGTGACTTGTTATTATCTTGTATAGTTTTTCTTTGCTTCTAGAAAAATGAAATGAGTAACCATTATCATTTGACTAGTAGTTTGCAGATTACTGTGAGCATCTGTATATGAATTTGTGAGAACTTGTCATGGAGTGGAACGTGAAATCTCCAGGGCAATGGGACTGGGAAAATTTATTCTTCTTGAATTCAAAAGCAGCAGAAACTCACAGGTTACAACCTACTGATTGGAGTATGGAGGAAGATCGAGAAATCAATGTTGGGATGTTGATTCCATCTGGTGGTAGTGGTTATTCAGTGTCTAAACTGATGCATGCTTCATCCTCGAGGGGCTCAAAATCTGCTTCCAATAATTCATCATCAAATGAGGACAGCAAGACATCGATGCTAACTCAAGAAGGTTCTCCAGACAATTCCACCGGTAAGAAAGAATCGTCTAAAGGAGATCCAATTGAAACTTCTCCAGCAGCAGAACCATTGCTCACACTAAAGCTCGGTAAAAGATTCTACTTTGAGGATGTTGGCACTGGAAGTCATTCCAAGAAAGCCTCTTCCTCTGCAGTTCCTCTTTTGTGCGGAAAGAAAGGTAAATCAAGCAGTCAGAACTTGCTAAATCCAAGCTGCCAGGTGGAAGGTTGTGGCCTCGACCTCGCTTTTGCTAAAGATTACCATCGGAAACATAAAATTTGTGACGGTCATTCCAAATCGCCTATGGTGGTAGTAGCTGGTTTGGAGCGTCGATTTTGCCAGCAATGTAGCAGGTACATGTGATTTTTTTTCAACGCAAATGACATTGAGCAAGTATCAACGATATTTTTCGGTAAAATAAAATAATAATCATTATGAATAAAGATTGTTCATTCACATTGAGCTTCCTATCTTTTTGGTTTTTTTAGAATAAATTGGTTGTCGATTTTGACTTAAACTATGATTTTGAAGGTTCCATGATCTCTCAGAGTTTGATGATAAAAAAAGAAGCTGTAGACGCCGTCTTTCAGATCACAATGCAAGGCGTCGCAAACCTCAGCCTGAAGCAGTGAAATTGAATCCATCAGCTCTCTCTTCGTCCCCCTATGGTATAAATCTCAAGAGTCCCTCCCCTAAAAGATCAATTAGCCTTGTCTTGCTTCATGAGTTTAATTTGCCAATTTTGTTTCTAGTTTGGGATGAATGGCGATATCTTAAAAAGGTTATGAGAGAATTATAAGATTGGAGCAACGATGTTCTCCATTTCTCAAAAGAAATTCTAACCTCCATTGATATGTTATTGGATGTATGAAGGCATAATTAATGTCATCAGTTATAGAAACATGTGCTTTATATAAATTATACACCCAAAAATATAGTCATAGAGTATACAGTTTCTTTGTAAGAAATGCAGAGAATCTCTAGTCGTAAGAATTCCTTATAAGAAAATATTAAGTGTTCTGATAATGTAAAACTTTGATATGATTATGATGGCTCTAAAAATCCACATCATGATGATAGAATATTACATAGCCATCTATCTAATTTAATATTCATTCTGCAGATGGGAGGCAAACAATGGGCCCATTTGCTTTTCCAAAGAATACTTCAAATTTAGCATGGCCAGACATGCCCAACAGCAAGCTCCCCCAAACCAAAGATTTTATGCTCAAAACTCCAAAAAACTTCAACAAGATTGTCACTATGCTTTCTGATGATTCCAGTGGCCATTTTATATCCAAAGGCAAAGGAACCAAGATTGCTGTTCCAGGTTGCTCTCTAATCTTAAACATTGAGGCTCAGAGTAGATCATAATTGTTCAATGGTTCATTTAATATGTAGGTCATAATTGTTTTGTTCACCTTGATCCGTAAGAATTTGTAGAATTTCTAATTTTTACCTCTAGTTTATTGCATATTTCATAAATCATAATTGTTATTCACATTGATAGAATACATATTGCAGGTCTAGAAGATCCAAATACCTTGTCTGATCCAAATGCTACACAAGATGTTAACCGTGCTCTCTCTCTTCTGTCAACCAATTCATGGGGTCCATATGATACCAAGCCCCTCTCCCTCATACACTCTAACCGGACAACCGGAACCCCTCAGTATGCAACTGCTCAGCGCTCACCTTTTTCGTCACCGGAATATTGGCACACTGATCAACATCAGGCCAGCTCCAGCACCTGTATCTCATTCTCGGGTTATGACAATAGCAATCGCTTTCAAGACTTTCAGCTGTTCAGCGAGCCCTATGAGTCAAGTTTCCCTTGCAACCAGCTTGATTGATGAGTATGCTTATTATCTTAAAAAAAAACAAAATGAGTATGCTTATTTAAATGGTCCCAACCCCATTATGATACTGAGCTAATGATGTTTTGTAGGGCCTAATTATCTTTTGCAATTTAGGTTTTTTTCTTCTTAAGAGTACAAATCAGAAAACTTGTTTGCATGCTGATTTGTTAACTCCATTTTCTAAATAGCTTATTGCAGTCATTTAATCCTGAGACTTTATTTACAGCAAACTATGAATGTCTTCCACAAGGATTTCTTTTTATACTTGTACTTGGTACCATGCTAATTTATTCACATTATCTGTGTGCGCAATTTCGACATTTACAATGTTGAAATGTTGAAACTTGGTCGGTGAGAAACACATCATAATTCCAAATTCCATTCCTTTTAGGAGTTGAGAAGATTTTTCCAAAGGTTATTTTTTGGAGTTTTTATTATATTATCGTAAATATGTTTTAAATAAAATAAAAATCCAGAGCTGAAGTTTGTTGTAAACCTAATTTAAGAATATTGCTGTGATGTGAAATATTTTGTAATGTACAAAATTTTCAATTAACTTTAAAGTGCTTTATTTAAACACTATTTTCAACAACAACGCTCTTGTTACGTGAATCTCATCACTATGTGAAACTTATTTTTAAAATAGAGATGTGTATGAAATTCATCAAATAAAAGAAATTATTAAAAGGAATGTTACAATGAGTTTCTAGGTCATCGTAACATTCTTTTTAATAAAATAACACAAAAAAAAAGCTATTTTATTTTAGATTTTTATGCTAAAAAGCGGCTATTTTATAGACCCAAATATTTTATGTTTTTACTTCATAAGGATCAAGGTTTATATCACTCAACATTATTCTTTCTGCACCGGAAGAGGAGTTATTTTTTTTTAATAAAGACAATTACCAAAAGCTTGACTTTCGAGGAACTTACGAAGTAAAGTTTGATTTCGTTGTATATAACAACACTATTTGTTTTTAAAGTAGCCTAGTAACTAAAAATTCATTTTTTAAATTGGATGTGCGAGTTCGAATATAGCAGCACTTAGCAACACTCAAACAAAAATGGTAGTAATTATTTTATGGGTAGTGTTAACTTTTGCCCTTAGGACACATGTTAAGAAACCTAAAAGAAAGAAACATTTTCTAAAATTTTGTGCATTTAAATGATTAAAAAGTTAAATATTGAATACAATGCACACATTTCAATATGTTTTTTCTATATTTGAATCATTAACTTGTGCCCACGAGTTAACATTTCCCTTTTTATATATATGTAGACTAAATTTTAAACCACGGGTATATTTCTTTGTATAATATGATTCAACTACTATTGAACAAATCTTCACAAACTAACTACGTACACAATATGATTCCCTTGTAAAGCTGCATAACTACGAGTTCTTTTTTATGACGTTGGATAGAGAAGGGAAACGGGATAATGTTGAATTAACCCTTTCAACAATTTGTATTCGTAAAATATTTGTTGCACTCAATTTTTAATTGCAAACTTAGAATAGGTTTGACGAAAATATACTATATTTATTTCATTATTACTCAATGACGGTGAAACTCCAATTTACAAGCGATCTAGCAGCATTGTAGAAGAGGCTTTGGGTTAGATTACAACGTCCTCATATTGTATGCTTCAAAGGTTCTACAGATGTTGCATGGAAATTATAATATTAGACAAATCAGGTATGCTTCAAAGGTTCTACAGAAGTTGCACGGAAATTATTGTATTAGACAAAACAGGCTATGCCGATTGTAGTCAGGCTTAATGCATCTCACTATACGACAATCTTGTAAAAATTAATCCTATTGATGAATAAAATTTGAACTATTTTAATACAAAATGTGGGTGATGAGATCATTGGGGACCTTTTTATAATGTCCAGCCATTTCTCGTCATTGGGGACCTTCAAGACCAAAGTGCAACAAGTGACTTCTTCATAACACACCACCGAGTTCTTCATTTCTTTTCAACAGTTCGCTGCTTAGACTTGGTGAAAATAGTATAGAACAGTACTATGGTGAATACTTTATGAAATAAATGGAATCTAAATAATCCCCTTGAATTGATTTATTAATCGAGTAAGCATTAAGATATATCAAAAGTCAATATTCAAATAATGCTTCTCAGGAGAAGGGTTAATGTGATGATACAAGTAATTCAGGGATTGCATGCATATTTGGGGACTATAGGCCTCATGGAAGTAGAAATGAATAAGTTGCATATTGACTCATGTAATTGACACAGGTGCCTTCTTGATATCATTAGTTATTTAAACTGACCAAATTTTTACTATATAAACTTGATAGTTGAATTGTAATGTCAGTGACACTCAGCAGGAAAAGAAATAGCAAAAACATCACTAAGATTAGCACGGATTTCACTTGGGTGTCATTGGCATTTGGTGCTTTTGGTGTATTTTAGATTAGAGAATGATGGATGAATGATTAAAATAAGAGTTATGTTATTTGAACATCCACTTTGGGACAACTTGTGGGACAACCAAAGATATACAAGACAATGTGTGTATTGACACAAACCTAAGCAAAAAATTATTAAAAAAACACATTGTCTTGTATATTGGTTGTCCTGTAAGTAGTTCAAAAATGGTGGTTCAAATAACATTTCTCTTAAAATAAATTATATAGGTGGAGAGAGAATGATTGGTTAAGAGAGATAGGAACAAAGACACCAAAAACCAAAGGCACCAAAGCGAAATCTGATTAGCACTCCCGGTATTCAGGGATTCTATACATATTTGAGGACTATACAGGTAATGTGCAAGTAAAAAATAATTCCTGAGTGCATTTTAACTCCATGTAATTGACACGGCTGACGGCCTATTTGACATCATTAATTATTCAAACTGGCCAATTTTTAACTAAACTTTCTTTAAAGCCGTATGTCAGCGACAGAGGGAAAAAGAATATGGCAAGATAGCAGAAACTTCACAAAGATTAACACTCAGTATGGACCCAACAAAGCACTCACAAAGATTAGCCCGCCCAGTATGGACCCAACAAAGCACTACAAAGATTAGCTCCCCAAAAACCTAGTATCATCAGCTGGGTGCTTTTATTACATGACCATTAAAAAAATCTAGGATTGGCTTAAAAACAATCAACAATAAACATCAATTTAATGACACGACATACATCATCCACACAACTAACTAAAAGCAGTGACTCGAAAGTAAACGGTTTCTGTGAGGCTGGCGTATACATGCTAAAAGTGGTAGGATAACAATCAGACACTTCCAACAAGCTAAAACTGAAATGTGACCTGAATAATCTAAAAACACCTTCAATTGTTTATGGTATCTATCCGTCTAAAGTTGTACTTAAAATGCAAAATGCAGACAGTTCAGAACCAAAAGGAAACTTAAAACGGGAACCTTCAACAATCTTTATGCCAGAAAAAGCTGGCTGACACGTGCATAGTAATAATCCACAAAGACCAAAATACCATCTCAGTTAATACAACAAATTGACACATATTATGAGAAGGTGGGTGACTTGACAACTTCTGCAACATAGAGGACGACAAGACTGACTGTCAAACACCCAAACTGAGCAATGCTGGAAGACAACTCTGGACCTTCTCAACCCTCAAACATGTCTTAGTACTCACTGGAACAGTAAATAATTGCACATTAAATATAGCAATGGATAGGTACAAAGGAAATCAACTAGGTGAATATGTATATAAGTCGCAACAAAAGAATCCAAATGACAGGAAGCATAAGAGAAGCTTTTTCAGAAAAAAACCCATTTAAACAAAAACACCACAACAGCTTTCAATTTGAAAATATTCACTATGTCACAAAGCTGCTCATGAAAAACCAATCTCTGTTGCAACAATAAATGAAGGTTAGCAAATTGAAAAGGCTTTACATAACAAACCTGTTCATTTTGATCTGGAGATGATGAGGGAGATTTTTCCGACTCAGCTGGCTTGTCAGCACCACAATTCTGTCTGTTGCACTTGGTTCGGAATGGGTAATTTATGTTATTACATTTTTCACACTTCCAGCTTCCCTCAGGCATCTTTTGCTCTGATTGGCAAATAAAAAATGAAGAAGCAGAATTACCAACTGTGGAATTTAGATCAGACAAGAGCATCGTTAAAAATGCAGATAAGTATGAAAAGCAACTTACTAGTGTTCTTATCAGACTTTGAGGCCTGCAGCAAAATAATCATATCCAACAATGTTAAATATTAGCCACAGATTATAAGCATGGATGACACTTTTTTCTACAATGAAAAGAATGTGATAATCAATCTACATAATAGAGATGAGGGCAGTATACCTGGGATCCGGGTTTGGGTGTGTTGCACTTTCTCATGTTGCAAACAGTTCTAAATGAGAAATTGACGTTGCCACATTTTGGACAAGCCCAATCATTGTCACGGGTTGCATCTATATGGAAAAGTGAGGGTGAGAAAAAAATTATGTATTAAGAAACTTCTATTGGAACAAAAAAGAATGACATTAACTGAGTATAGCAAACCTGGTCCCTTTTTCTGAGACTTGTCATCGCGAAAAAATCCAGGCCTAGTGCCCTGCTAAGGCAAGGGTTAACTATAAATTACACTTCGTAGCAAAAACCATCAAATTGCACAATCAGAAAGAAGGTATTGCCATTTCAGATTACTAGGGATCAAAGATGAAAAACCATATGCGAAACTATGGATAAAAGACTTTATATGCATGCAAAATTTATGGCATATGATAGAGCAAAAACTAAATATAGCTTCGTAAAGCCATTGCAACCAACTAGGATGCACAAGTACGAGTATGGTACTGTGTACGAGTCCAGAATACAGCATTTTTTTAAAAACAATGGTATAACATACTGATGCTTCAGAGAAGACCAATAAAACAAGAAAAAATATCTACTTCTAATATACTCAGCATTTAATATAAAAAACCTAACTGCAGAACGTGATTAAGGATTCTTCAAGCAAAGATACAAGAAAGAATGCAGATTGGTTTCTTTGTTTTTTTTTTTTAAAACACATTGTCTTGGCAAAAGTTTTAAATAATCGAGATTTATCTTTTATTCCATACCATTGCTCCAGGTCCAATAGGGACACCAAGGCCATAGCGATCCAATAGCTGGGGCATGGCATATATCCCACCTGCCAAATAATCACCAACAAAAAATTTAACATAACTGTAATAGGATTATATCTATTATCTACAAAAGGTAATCAGCAACTATCATTACAATTTCAATAGCTTCTTCAATATTTCTCCTTGAATCTTTTCAATCATTAATTAGAAAAAATTATGTATAACATATCATATATCATTTTAAGAAATTCAGTTGCTTGAATGATGGGAAAAGGGAAAAGAGACCATTCAGTTGCTTGAATGATGGGAAAAGGGAAAATAGAACATACCGTGTCCCACTACGGCTCCACTGGTGTATGGTGCTGGTCCTGCTAGATGTAATGGTCTATACGGACTGCCAGCAGGAACACGGCTTCCATAGCTGTACTGATAGGCTGATCCTCCAGTAAATGGAACCTCATAGGGAGGAACTGGTGATCCATTGAATAAAGACCCATAAGGTGGGGCACCAATATAAATTGAAGGGGGGGCGTTGGAGCCTAGATAAGGAGCTGCAGATGAATAGGCCTGTGGAGCTTGAAGAGGCTTCACAGCAGATTTCTAGAAAGAGAACAATGCATACTAAGTGATTGAAAAAAAAATTAAAGGAGAGGAGATGATAAAAGCAAGCCCATGTCCAACCAAATAGCATATGTCAAAACTTTTGCAGAGTGCATAACAATAGCATAAGCTCATCAGTTTATGTACATCATGTATAGCATATATTTTCATCTTTTGCCGTGCATGCATAAACAATCAATTTCCATGACCTCTGTTGTTTTATATTCCTAATTCTGTTCATTGTTGTGTACTTCTGAACCCTAATTTAATGTGTCAATAAATTGGAAACAACAACCCAAGAGACACAACGATGAACAGAAAATAAGAATATAAAACAATAAAAAAAACATAATTAAAAATAGAGGAAACAAAGGATGGACGATGCAAAGGAAAATAAGATTGAATTTTCTTATTAAATAAAAGTACCTTTATATATCACAAAAAACGTATTTTAAAAGTACATACACATTGAATATAAACATCTTGGCAAACATCTTACAGAATTATGATCGGCAGGCCTTGGTTGGGTGCAGTTACGCATATTGCAGGTTGTCCTGAACGAGAAATTGACATTGCCACAGCTCGGACATGTCCAGTCATCTTCCCTGCGGCTACCTACACACAAAAACAAATTTAAATATGCACCGGAGAACCATATCAGATCCCCCTGCTAGAGAAAAGGGACTTAAATATCATCAAGATGTAGTGCAATACTACATAGCAAGAATTTGTATTGCGGAAAGTAGTATAGTGGTGAGGGTGAAAATAGACAAATGTGCATAAATTGAATACAGTATATAAAATTACACAGAACTGCGCACAGTAATTCCAAGTAACACAAAATATGTTGAACTATCCATAGACAACTATCAATTTAATCCCTAAACTATCACTCTCTTCAATTTAATCCTTGAACTATATTAAATTCAATAAGTAGTAGTGCCTAAAGTATATGAAATCTGTCAAAACATATGCGATTCCTTAAAGGTTAAAACAAATTGTAACGCACCATCAGTCCTGGCACGCTTGGCAGCGGAAGAATTCCTGTTATCAACCTGCAAAGGAAACACAGATAGATAAGATTCCAATTTTTTTCATTGGGGGGTTAATTAAGCAAAAGGGAGCATATATGAACAACAAAAAACTTAGACATTAATCAAATTGGTTTAATTATAATGAATTGAGTAAAAAAAATATTCAGAAAAAGCTTAATTGGATCGAATTAGGTGATTATGAAAATCACGAGCGATAATTGACAAAACCCTAATTGATGTGGGAGAAGCGAGATCGATTGAATTAGGGTTCAGAAGCGAAAGTTAAGAAGGCGATGAATCGAAGGGAATTACCTGAGACATGACGGTGAGCAGTGAGTGCTGCGAGGGAAAACCAGAGAGAGAGAGATCCTTCTTCTACTTCTCGAGCGGGGCGGTAAATCGAATCCACGAAAGCGATACGCAAAAGCTAGACTAAATAAATAAATAAATAATACTCCAATTTGTCGCGAGTTAGACAATGTATTATTATATGCAGGGGGACTGGGGTTTGAACACCCACCTACCCAAAAAAAATAATACTCCAATTTAACCCCTGATTTTTTTCTAATATAATTACGAATAAACCACCAATTTAACTCTATCTCTAGATTATCTATCACTCCCTAATATTTTTCCTAAAAATTAATAAAAATAGATCACTCACTCTAATATTAGTCTTTAAAGGAAACTTTAATTTTATTTTCTCTCTCTTGATCTTTCTCTCTAAAATTTAAAGAGAAAAAAATACAATATGGAGAAGAAGGGAGAAGGAGAGAACGGGAGAAGAAGAGAATCCAACCTCTATTTTGTTACTTGTGGTGTAAGAGTTTTTCATGATTCAAATTCATTGTCTTGCAAAAAAATATAAAAAGGTCTCACCCTTAACCGTTGTTTTCCAGACTTCCAAGAATTTCTTCAAGTTTTCTTGATGAAGAGGAAATTAAAAGACAAGAAGACCAAACTAGTCAATTTGCTACCTAAATACCCCAGAGGTATCCGCAAGCATGATGATATTCAATTGAGGAGGATGAGAAGTTATTAATTGCACCAAATTTAGCCAACCAGTCAGCAAGAATTTCTTCAAGTTTGAGTCTAAGGTGATGAGATTATTATTATTTCTATTGGTGCATGATTGATTTTGATCAAAATATCATTGGTTATGTTGTTATATATATGGTTGATCCTGATAAGATTATGTTCTTCTTGTTTAGTAACAAAATTTTAGCAATCTTTTATTGTTGTACCATATTATCATACCCCAATTTTTGATCTAAGATGTCACTGACACGTGTCATTTGACCCTAAATTCATACGCCGTCTGACCCCGATCAATCTTTGATTTTCAATAAAAAAATTCGACAGAGAGGTATTTTAAAATACCTCATTTTTTTAAGTCCGAGTCGGGTCCTCTTCTCTCCATTTTTATTTTTTTATTATTTCCATCTTTTGTTAATTGACTAATTTTAATTTTTATTCTGATAGTCATTATTTCTTTTTTATTCTCTTATTTTATTTATAACCCTTTTTTTGTTTGTTTGTTTTAAAATAAATACCCAACCGTCCAAATAAAAAAAATATACATATTATGTGATAAGTCCAAAATTGTTCCAATCCAAAACTTGCAAGCTGTAGATGTGTTCTTCCTCCATCTTAGTCCCAAAATTTAGCAACACATTCTTTTTTCCCCTCCCCAAGCCTAGGATTCAGTTACTTCCTTTTAAAAACCTAACCCTCACACTACAAAACCAAGTCTGCACAGCCAAGAAAGACACACAATTTTACCCAACCACACACAATTTTCACAGGCACAATATTATACTTTCAAAACCCTAGTTTTTCACTTTCAGTTTTATTTTCTTATTTCATCTGAACCTTTAGCTGCCGTAATTGACAATTGGGTTCTGAAGCATATTTTCTTTTCAATTAAATTTCAAATTTCTTAGTTTTCTTGATCATTCGGTTGATTCCAATTCTTGTTATTATCACTGCTGTGCCATATTCATTCAATTTGCTAATTGTTTCATTGTGCTTTATCAATTCATTCAGGTTGCGGTGCCTTTAATTTTTTGTTCATTATTTCAATTGTCGTGCTACTAATTAATAATTTTATCCTATTTCCCTTTATTCCTAGTGCTGCTACTATATTATTTAATCTCATGACCATTGTTGCCATTCCCTTTATTTTCAAGTAACTGTTACGTAATTTACTTTGATTCCAATATGTGGATTCCTATTGTTACTGTGACATGGCTGCACCTATATACATATATATAAATTGCTGCGTGGCTATATTATTCTTAATATCAATTTGCGTTGATTTGTCTCCGGCAGCAGCTGCTTCTTTTATTAAGAGAATCCATCGATTGATAGGTGTTTGCCGTGGCTGTTCTATTCCATTCCAATTGCAAGGTTGTAGCTACTCCCCAAAGATAAAGAGATTTCATTACAAAGAGAACTGACGGCTCCTTTTGCATTTCTTTTTTTATTTTCTTTCATGCATTTCAATCCCTTTTTGCACTTTAATTTCTTCCTTTTTGCATTCTTTTTATTTCTTTGTTAGTTTACGTTCATCATTCTGCTTTTATTATTCATTGTATATTTATTTCCTTTACTTTAGTCATTTAGAAAATGTATTTAGGTTTTAATGTAATTTATTTATTTATTTACGTTTTTGGCACATAATTTAGAATGTAAAGATAGGCCTTTAATGTAATTTATTTTTATCGCAGACCGTAGAATGTATAATAGGTTTTTATGTAATAGTTTTAGGTGCATGTGTGTGCGCGCGTGTATGTTTACTTTTTATGCTTGGTGGTTTAGGTTAAAGGTCCTCGTGGTGGTCCAACACCACCATAAGGTTGCTTTACTTTCCTTGCTCCGTTAGTTTCATTTAGTCTTATTATTCAAAAACAAAAAAACATGCAAATAACCACAAAAGTCACAAAAAAAACATTTTCTTTATAAACCTTGATCCAGGATCAAGTGATCCGTTACTTTTTAGTTTATTTTCTTAATCAAACATTAATTGATTTAATTCCATTTCAAGTATTTTTCTTCAATATTAAAAAACACAAACCAACTTATTTGCCACTTGGCTTTCCATTTTAAAACCTCTTTCAAAACTAATAAAAAACACAAAACAAATCAAACGTCAATTTTTACCCCGAACTACGAGGTTTTGATCCCTCACGGGTACGTAGGCAAAGGACCTAGTCCTTCCAAA
>Ga0315915_1003324_pt1 | contig 20410 bp, 7 predicted proteins | sample MpolbnodulesMG_FD_207738 | JGI IMG/M metagenome (GOLD analysis project Ga0315915, IMG submission 207738) | Medicago polymorpha root nodule microbial communities from Los Angeles, California, United States - branched nodules | ecosystem: Host-associated > Plants > Roots > Nodule | place: USA... | reverse complement strand
GCTTAATCAAGGCTTCAAAGGAATTGAATAATCTCATTCCACCTCCAAAGGGCTTGGGTCTCTCTCTCTCTCTCTCTCTCTCTCTCTCTACTTTAATATAGCACTTGATTATTTGAATAATTGATTAGTAAATTGATAGTTTTGATCTAAGTAGTGTTTTCTCAAAAGATTAATCTGAATCCATTTGATTTAGGTTAAAACAATTTCTATTGGATCAATTAATTGCAATACTAATTCAATTATTCAAATTCATGTGTTTTGTGTTTTTCAATTGATTTGTAGGTTTATTGTCATATAGGTTTGGTTTGGAATTGTATATTGTTTTTATCTTGTTCAAGGATTGTTAATAATTGATTGTGTTATAAAAATTTGTATCGTGAATCTCTTAATTCTAATAAAAAATCTTATTCCGCATATATTTGATATTTGTTAATTCATTGTTTGTGATTGTTCAAGCAAATTTCAAATAGTCAATTTTGTTAAAATCACTTTTCTCTAAATCTCCGAAAAGTTTTTCAAAAGCGCTATTCACCCCCCTCTAGCTTTGTATTCAACTAGCCATATAGTTCGACATTACCATCTTAACTTTAAATGTCTAAGGTGAACCAACATTAAAAGTGGTACACCATAAACCTTATTAATTTTATGAATTTTAATCATTTGATCTTTTTAAAAATGAGGACCGCTCAATCATTCTAATATATCCTAATGATACAAATGAAAGGAAAATATGCTTGCCAACCCTAGATTTGCCCTAATTTGTATACTAAAATCCCCCTCCTAAGTTCCAAAATAACAGCATTGCCAGCACACAAAATGACCAATTAGAATTTAGAGGCCAACACCAACCAAAAAGAAGAGGCTGACACAAGCAAACAAAATTGCCAAATTCAAACTCCCACTCAAGCTCCCTCTCATACGCTCCCACTTCTTCCCTCCCCATTCAGACCTCTCTCTCATACGCTCCCTTTCTTCTTCCCTTCCCATTTAAATGAGTCTTTTCCATGAAAATGATAGTTCATAACAGAACCCAATCACTCTCTCATACAGTTTTAATTTTTCTTTCTTCTTCCTCTTATCCAAATACATTTTCAATTTTTCCCTTCATAATCTATTCTAATTGTAGTTCTGATTCTGTGCAAAATTTGCTTAATCTAATGCTTTTCTTGCTGAATCCAACAATGCAGGTTGTAAGATTTAAAGAATGGATCAAAAATTATTTGATTTGTGTTTTCAAGAGATGCTTCTGATCTTGATTTGTGTATTTTTGGGTTGAAGGTCTTGATTTTGATTTCGTGTTTGTGATTTATAATCATAAATTTGTGTTTTCAACAGGTGCTTCTATGTGTTTTAAGGTAAAGAGTAGAAATATTGAATAGCTTCATCATGGTGAGTTTTGTTTAGTTGTAGTTTATGCAATAACCTTGATTCAATTGATTTTATGCCCATTTGGTACTTTACATTCTAACTGTTTGATTATATGCTCATTTGAATATATGCATTCTATTTTGTATGATACATTCTAACTAATGTAATAGCCTAAATTTTATATGGACCTAAAATTGAATGTGGTTTGTGTTGATGAATGAATGACAAGTGCAGAAACAGGGGAAGTGTGATTTCTCACGGAGGAATAATCATATTCACTCTTTAAATCTATAGAGTAAGTCAAATCCGAAAGCAAAAATCTTATAAATTTTGTTCCTATGTTGTTCAACAAGTCATGTCAATTTGTTCCTTTTTTTTTTTCATACACCTTCCATTAGTACATTTTGTTTAGTTCCATCATTCGTTGTTTGACATGCAAAATATAAATTTTAAATTGCAGCTAAGTTTTCTAATGTCACGTATGAGTCGAAGAGAGTCTGAAGTTACAATGCAACCAAGGAAAGACATGTGTTCAATGAAAAGCCTCTTGCTGATAAACTTTTGTTGTGCTCACAGAGGCATATCGCGTGCAACGGCCGCAACAATTGAAGGTTAATGGCACTTTCTCTTATTCTATGTAAACAACACATTTGGTGCTATTTAATTTTTATTTTCTTTTATTTTTTTGACAGCATAATGTAGAAGTAGGAATCACCAATGAAGCATTTTTACACCAACTTTGAGGTAAATGAGCTATTAGTTATGTTTGGGCTGAATTATGAGTTAATACTTGATTGCAAAATGCATATTTTGACTTCAGTTGGTCTTTGTTTTTCAATGTTGTTATGTAGATTAACATGTGTAATTGTTCTCGGTTGTCCTTCTATTAGCTGGCTTCTTTCCACCCCTTGAAAAACTTTTTGAGAAGGTATATTACTCTATCTTTTTGAGTATTAAGGAAAATTATCGTTCTCTTTGGTAGAAATTTTATATGTATACACATTTATTATTGCTTAACGTGCTACTGTTACATCAGGAGCATTAATGCTTCAATTAAGCACATAAATATCAACTACCCTGCCCCAACTACATCCAATTTAAGAAAACTGAACTGAATTTTTTTTATACCATCATATGTATAGTTTTTCCACTGAAACATATGTTACCAATATATAACTAAACGTAGTGAAATATAATTACATGTGATGTGCCTTCTTATGGCAATGTTATACTGTTTTTTTGGTAACAAATAAGAAAAAAGGACTAATGACCAATTTGTTAATTGATTAATGAATTCTTCCACACACAGTTGGCAGAATTTTTTGAGGATTAAATACACAAATCCTACTTGAAATTATAAAAATATATCTATTAATTGAAGTATTATACTACAATTTAACTAAGATCAACTCATGAAATGTGCAACCAATACTAATGTATAGATAGTTCATAGTAAGGATTTGTGATCACAATATTAATCTGACTATTATAATCAATTTTTTCTCGTTAAAACTTCATTTGCTTGGTGATATATCATCCAATCTGTCCCTTATAATCACGAGGATGTTAATCTTTCTCTTTTACACGCTTACAAGTCCTCATCCTAACTGCATATATTTATTTCATGGACTCAAGAATGGATGCCTTCAAGATAGAGCAACACTTGCTAGCTTCTCTATTAATAGTTGTGGTCGATTTGGTTTTTGCGGAGAGGAATGTTCTGGCTGGTTGGTGTAGCTACTGTCACGACAGTTTTGGCTGCTGTTGAGGGGTTAGTTCGGCTGCTGTCATGACATCACTTTGTGTTTGGCTGCGGTTGTTGTCATGTTTTTCTTTTGCTTTCAGCTGCTGTTTGGTTTTTTTAGGGTCTATTGGTTTGGGTTATTGTAGTGGGGGCATAGGGGCTGAGCTACGGGATTGAATTCTGGTGTATATACTGTGAATTCAGCGTCATAACCTTTGCTTTTTTGCTTGGCTTTTGCTTTTCATAAGGGTCATTTTGCCGTAAATTTTACGGGGGATTTTTTGGTGTTTGTCTTTGATGTTACGCCGATATGTGGCATTGTTGTTAGCTCCTTCTCCCCCTCTTTGCGTCTTGCAAGAGTTTCGGTTTCAATAATATTTGCCGATTAAAAAAAAATTAACGTGATCATTAAGTTTATGCCTGTTGTCTATAATTATGACTTACCCTAAGATCTGCTACCATATTACTTGAACAACACAATGTAAGCATGATCTTCATAGTGTATACTTATTTAATTTTGCAGATCTCTTCTCTACTCAAGATCATCCAATGCATGGGGTATTGAACTTCTACATGATGATCATGGTCCTATTATACATAAACAACTCAATATAAGCATTTAAATGTACATGAGATAGTTTTTGTTCCCAATGCAATCTAATTGATAAGAGAGTATAGATAATGGAGTACTTGAGGAAGGTCTCTGTCATGGTTAATATTTGCTTGATGTTGATCGTATTTTACATCATCTAATGGTCAATAACACACTGCACTTGGTATTGGAGATCAGTGTATTACTTAATTTAACTTATTAATTTAGCATACTAGGATCAGTGAAACAATTATTATGGATAGGTGCTCAATGTATAAGATAAACATACGAATTTCATATTCTTGTTTTTTTAGGATAAATGTCCATCCTATATGAATCACATATTCAGATACTTCTATGATAGATGATATCTTGGCTGGATTTTGGAAAAAAAATATTTATAGCCAATGCATCAAATTTTTAGACGTCAGATAATCTAATATGTCATGTAATCTATGTATTCCCTAAGAGAAGAAAAAAATTCTTCTACTAATTGTGTGTTGTCCCTAAGCAACTTTAAATTTTAAGATATTGCACATGCATTTTTCAAGGAAAGTGGCATAGAAGCCTAAGAAATGATGCTGCACTTGCATTCCTCCTCTCATAAAATGTTGCAGCAAAAGATAGATCTTGATACAATCTTCAACGCCTTATCAAAATATGCTTACTTTTACGTGTATTATAAGCATAATTCGATATGTCATGTAATCTATGTATTCCCTAAGAGAGAGAAAATTTTGCTACTAATTGTGTGATGTCCCTAAGCAACTTTAACTTTTAAAATATTGCACGTGCATTTTTTAAGGAAAGTGGCATAGAAGCCTAAGAAATGATGATGCACTGGCATTCCTCCTCTCATAAAATGTTGCAGCAAAAGACAGATCTTGATACAATCTTCAACGCCTTATCAAAATATGCTTACTTTTGCATGTATTATAAGCATTGTCTTAGCAAAACTAATTGCTGCCAAATATCAGTTTTGTTGCTTGAGAAGCTAATGATCATAATCTGTCATTAGCTTTTTGAATTGATCATACTCTATGTACTCCTACTAAGACCAAAGTTTTAATTTGTTTAAACTTCTCCTTCACTCACATATATTTAAACTGATAAAAAGTGTCCTTAACCATCTATGGCTCGCAATGCATATGCATCTGCTCTCATATGTACAACATATATTAGTGTTTATAATATAGGCCAAGATAGGTTTATAATTATCTATAACCATGATTATTGCAGCTCATGATTAATAGTTATCTATAACCATGCATGCTCTCATCTTCACTTCACCATGATAATGGCGTGCCTCTTTAAATATGGACCACCTTGGCAGCACCCATGATTGATGGATCTACCAAACATTCAAAGAGCAAATTTTTGTCTCTCATTTTTTATTGTCATGAACATTTCCAAGTACTGGGGGAATTATACATTTTATTTTTTTGGTTCAAGTAATCTGAAGATCAAGTAGTGATGGAACTATATGAAGTGTAATTTCCTGTTTTGTTTAACTCCTTGGGTTTGAACAATTTTGAAGATTAAGTTTTGGTTTTATGTACTTTTGAAGAAAGTTGGTTCCAAATGAATTTGTGAATCATGCAATGTACTTTTTAGCTTATCATTATCAATGATGCAATTTTTGTTTCGTTGTCGATGCAATAAGTTTCTTATTATTATCATTGGTGTTAATTCACTACCTATAGCAAAAAATGTAGTTGCTTAACAAAGCCTGGTGTTCCTATCCAATTTGGCAATATTCTAGCTCATGTAATGCATATCAGTTTGTTGTAACATATACTATACTTTAGAACATATTGGGCTCTTATGCTCTTCTCTTTTGTTAGCATTATTTCTCCTAAATTATTATAACAAACTATAGAGCTAACTCTATAAAATTTGTATCTGACTTTAGTTAATATCACAAGATTTTGTAATTAACTCATAGCAGCCCTATCCTATAGCTTATTCAAATGAAACACACGTATATCCTTGAGAAGTTGTAAATTATGACTGAAGCTTCTAGACATGATAACAACGTGAGGATAATCTTTAAAAAAACAAAAGCTTAAAAAATTATACGTTTAGCATTAATGATACCATGTCTTTTATAGGAGCAAACTAAACTAATTCACGTCCTTTTTATAGATCTAATGTATGACTATGGACAAAAAAAAAGATTTTGCAATCAACCTAGAGCAGACCTATCTATCATATAGCTTATTCAACGAACCAAATTATACTCATTATAGCAAAGTGATATTTTGTAATCAACCTAGAGCAAATATCATATAGCTTATTCAAACAAACAAATTATTCTCATTATGGTTAAATGAGATTTTGTAATCAACTTAGAGCAAACATATCATATAGTTTATTCAAACATACAAATTATTCTCATTATGGTTAAATGAGATTTTGTAATCAACTTAGAGCAGACCTATCTTATAGCTTATTCAAACAAGCAAATTATTCTCATTATTAGTCGATTATTGGATCGGATACCGAGTTTTCAAAAAAAAGGTAGGCCCTAATCATTATCAAGGTTTCTTGCAAGAATTGTCTTTGTAAGCTACCTTACCTATTTCATATAGTAGGAACAAAAAGAAGGAAAAAAAACAATTATATGTCGTTGTGTCCAGGGTTACCTCACGAAAAGGCTAAAGATATTGTTGACTGGTGATGAGGGTTCAGATACAAATCTTACTTCTAATATAGTATACAAAGAACTGTTTCAAAATGTACGTTGATTAATGATGTTGTTACTGATTATATTGTAATGACGTTTCAAGTGCAATATCTTCTTGACTATCATATTTTGTTGTTTTTTATGTCAATTAACAATGCCTTTTTCATGTATATATATTGTGACGCACGGGTTCACGATCTAGTTGTATCTTAACGTGAACTACCAACAATTAAATTTTTTTTATTCCCTTTTTTTTCATCTTCTTCCCTCGTTTCTTCATCATTTACAACAACAACCTCATCAACCTTCAAAAAATATTGAAAAACCCTAAAAAAATAAAATTAAACCTACAAAATTGTCATCAACTCACCACCATCATCATCATCTTCATCCATCGAAATCAACTCATACCCAAAATTATTCACACAAACCAATAATTTCATCACCTTCAAACCCAAAAACTCATCACCTTCAAACCAAAACCAAAAATTAAAAAATTAAAAACACAAAATCAAACTAAACTAGTTAATTCCCACAAGATAAAACTCTAAAATTTCATAAATCCAAAATATAAATTCAATCATGTCTAATGTATTATGTTGTTTCTCCCGTCTTTACCCTTATTCCTTAGCCTAAATCTTCCCTCTCTGACTCTCTTCCCCCTCCTAGACAACACGAGATTCCTTCGAGTTTTAGCAAAGAGAAATGATATTTATATAAACATACTATTACAACCTTTTGACAACTCTCTGTTACACTCACATCATGTCCTTGTTCTCTCTCTTCCTTTTTCTTTCGCTGTTGTTTTTGTCCGATAAAAATAGAGAAAAACAAAAGGTTGTCACAAATGGTTGTACAAATATCTCTACTCTTAGCGAAATGACAAAACATAAATCTCAAACCCATGAACAACAATTCAAAAGGGATGCTCAATTCAAATCCCCTCTTATTTCATTACCTAACATGAAGACAGAAATGAAGAAGGGGAACAAATTCAATCTCCATCATTCTATAACCCATGAACTCTTCCGGTCTTGGCATTCATCGAATGTCCCATCAATCCTCCTTGCTTGGTTAATTATCACCATTCCAGGAGAAAGAAAAAAAAAATCTTTTGGTATTTTTTTCTCTTGTGAGTTAAGAGGGTAGTTGTTTAAACGCACCAAAATTTTGATTTACAAATCTTGGTTGGGAATTTCGAGTTTAGGGCATTTTGGTTAAGAATCTTAGTTTTATTTGCTATGTTAAATTTGTTGAAGCCATGAATTCATGATGCTGAAGGGATAAATTGATGTTTCAATTTGGTTTTATTTGTAGTGTTAAGTGTAAAAAAAAATTCTTTAATTTGTTTGGGATATTGCATGAAAGTTGACGAATTTGATATGAAGATGAAGAAGTTATGAAAGGAAGAAGATGAAAAAAGGAAGAAATTTTTTTAAGTGTTGGTGATTCATTGTAAGATACAATAGACCTACGCGATCCAACGATCCTCTTTTTATATAAAAGATCAAAGGGTTCAAATTAAAAAATTTAATATGGTCCATTGTGGACCACCAACGATGTTGGTCCATCTTATACATTTAGGATTAAAAACTTACGAAATAGACCAAAACCTAGAACGACAGGAAACTTAAGTGACCAATTTAAGACGCCTTTTAATTATGTGACCATTTTTCAATAATAAATTAAGTTAAGAGACCGGCTGATCAATTAAGCCACGTTTCATCTATTATATAATTGAACTGAGTGTCTAATAGATAGTAGTTCAAGTTCATCCTCTGGTAGTTTTGAGTAAGTTGAGCAATCGTCAAAAGACAAAGAGAGCAGAGTTTTTGAAGATATAAACCCAAGTATATGGTAGTGGAGCGTCCATATGGTCAAAGCAACAAGAGTTAACTATTTATTAACCTCTACTAATAGGATACCTCAAAAATGTCAAAGATGTTATTGGATAAGTCATCATTTGAAGATGAAATAACCTTGTGAATAAAGACGGTATCCTTCAAATAATAGTCTTTGTCAAAGATTCTCTAGAAGGTTATGGGTGTACAGAACCATGACATTGTCCATTGATCTTTAGCCCAAAAGTTTGAACTCATGATGACACCTTGCTACTTTGCACAACTGTGCAATGTCAGTGTATGCAAAATTGTACAAGCCATTTATCAACTCTTTGTACAATTCTTATCATATCTCTCAATGGATATATCTCCACATAGTATTTATATGGCCATCACCTTTTGTGAAAAGTTGCTCAAAGCCATTGAGGCTAAACCATTCCAAATACTTAGGTCAAATAAGCTAAAACTAAAGCATGGACTTCATCGTCCATAATTGAAGTTGCTAAAACTACATGAGAGTAGGGGAGCTTAATAAAACACCTAGTTTGTTAGAATGATTCAATGTATATTGTGCTAATCACCGCTACTAAAAGCCAAACACTTTTATGTAATGACATGTTGCCAAAGGAGAAAGGAGAAGGTGTGAATACAAGTATGTAGAATCTATTCAAAGAAATGTTTTCGTAAAAATATCTTATGACATTGATTTCAAGGAATTGAGATTGCAAAAGGTTGTTCATAAAAGAGAAATCTAAAAATTATATGAACATGAATCTTGAACAAAATGTATATCATCTCTGAGAGAGTTATTTGATCACATTGTATATCAATCAAGTTGTCTTTAGGACACTTATTTTGATATAGGAATTGTTGTAACATCGTTTCATGCAAGAGTAAACAAATCAATCTCTCTAAATTTGTATCATTTGTATACAAACTCGAACCATTTTAATCTACTGGTAGTGGCCAAAACCTTTTGTATAAAAGGTTCGTCTAGAGATACGTTATACACTCAACACCTAAAAGGACTTAGGCGAGCCATGGGCTTTAAGAAGACAAGGTAGATTCAGTGTAAGTTGGTAACCTTGTAGTAGACTCAACATGCTTGTTGAGGCCAAAAAATTTAATTGCAAAGAACTCAGGAATCAGATATCTTGCAGGGGAAATACGGGGTATATAGCTAGTTGGGCATAACTTACTCTTGTCATTGTAATTGGATAATTATAATGGATTAAGTAATCAACGATACCAAGGCGAAATTTATCTTAGGACGGGGATAGATGTAGTTGTCAGTTAGATTGCGAACTAGTATAAATATACTATATGATTTCCTTTCCCTTTCTCTAAATTTTATTTAGATGCACAAAGTTCTCTATGATTTAACTCTAACATGTTTGTTTTCAATATGGTTAAATGATTTGATAATAAACCAATGTGTTTAGGAAAGTTTGCTAAGAAATATTTGAATAAAAAAGTCTTTTATAATTTGATTTAAACAAAGGCTTATGTTAATCAACACAATTTGAAAACCTTTAACTTGTGTTTCCTCTACCTTCTTATTTTATGAAATAACCATTTTGCATATATAGAAATTCAACTAATTTGGTGATTACTTCTTTAATCTCTGTGGGTATGATGTATGAAATTTTAGTCCTTAATTTTATTAATTGTCCTTGGCCTTAAATGTATATACGAAATAAATATATTTGGACTGGATGATTGACTCAACCCACACATCCATTACTATAAGGGTGTAATAGAAAAACGAGATAGCCCGTGACTCATACATGACTGGACTATGTGCTCAACCCATATCCATATTGGTGTAGATCGTCTTAACTTGGAGAGGAAGGTAGAGCCGACCCTAAGCTAATATTTGGAGCAAACAAACAAACTAGACTTTCAGAGCAAGCAAGGAGGCAAAACTCATTCTATACGCGTCTCAATAGCTTTAATTCTTTCACCTTTTACCCTCGAAATATTATATATTAAAGACCGAGTACTTGATACCTTATGTATTAGGTCGGGCCCTAAGTTCATCTTAAACAATATCTAATCAATATTTCTAAGGTTAGAATCTTATTTTATATTAGCGAAAAGACGAACACTAACATTCTTGTCTTTTCGCTATTTTTATCACGCCAACACGTGTAAGTTATGAATCATGCTTCTTATGACATTTTGATTTAAAGTATAGAGATTACATGTATGTGAAATTCAAATTAGAACAAACCAAAAAATCATGTTCATCTTTTTATAAGAGACCCAACAAATCATAATTATCTTTTTCAATGACATCGAAAATGTAACATCATTGTAGAAAAAATTATCCAAAAGTATAATCTATACTATATATAAAGAAAACAACACCTTTCAGCTCTTTTGGGCTGCCTTTTTCTTTTTAAAAATACTATCAATTTTCAATACAAATAACACATGTAACAAATAAATAAGAATAAATTTAAATGTTAAAATAAAAGTGTAACAAACACGATATAAATAAATATATATATATTCAGTTTTTTTTATTCCTTTATCATTTAAAAAGCGTAACAAACTAGATGATTATATTTATACTTACTTTTTCATTATCCCAATTATACCCTTAAACAATTTTTTCTATAATATAGATTATTGTTGGTTTCATTAAAAAAAAAAGAATTTAGATTATATTTTTTTGTTTTTGTTTTTTTTTTAAGGAAGATTATATTTTTTTTGTTATATTGTTGGTGTCATTGAAATAGATAATCATGGTTAGTTTGGTTTGTTATAACTTGAAAGCAACAAACATTTATATTTTTTCGTTTTAATCAAAATTAAAATTTCATAAAAAAACATCGTTCATAATTTTCAGATGTTAGCTCAACAAAAAGAGCGGAAAGACACACCTAAGTGTCTGTCTTTTCGCTAGTTGCAATAATGAAAAAGACAACCCAAATATTCTTTTTATATATACTAGCGTTTAGATGGACACTTGTCTGTCCCGTATTCTTATTCAGATATTGCGTATAAATTACAAACAATATGTTTTTTTTTATGAAATTTTGATTAAAATTATATTGATTTTGATTAAAATTATAGGAATAGATAATGAATATTTATTCCCTAATAAAAAAGATAATGAATATTTTGCATTTTTATACTGTAACTAATTATATTTATCTTTTTCAATAATATCAGCAATATAACAAATATAATATCTTTAGAAAAAAAAAATATAATATATTTTTTGTTCTAATCCATAGTGTAAATGCCACATACTCAATGGAACCCACCAAATAATCCACGTGTCAATATCTCATTGTACAACACTTGAAACACCTGATACACGCACTGTACTAAGAGTGGTGTGTGAGCGTGTAACACAGTACACTGTCTTACACTGTACCATCTCTTCCTCCTTCTCGTTCCTCTTCTTATTGCGTGCGTCTCAACAAAAAAAAAATCGAATCTCAATTTTCTCTCAACAAAATCGAAATATCAACGCAAACCCTAATTCATCAAATCCAATCTGCACCTCCCAACACTGTAATCTCTTCTTTCCCTTTTCATCAATTATCGAATTTTTTGCTTTTGGTTTATTTTATTTTTTACCGTTTTAGATCAAACCCACACCAGGGATTTTTCTGGGGGCGTGTTTTATTTTTACTAAATTTGGGAAAAGGAAGAAAAAAATATAATTTTGAAGGGGAAAAATTGGATTTTTAATTTGTTGTGGGAAATTTTAAACCCTAGGATTGTTTTTTTTTTTTAAGGGTGGAGAGGTTTCGATGAAACTCGTATTAGGTTTTTTTTTTCATTGAATTTGTTATGGGAAATTTAAAACCCTAGGGGAAGAGAGGTTTTTATGAAATTCATATTAGTTTTTTTTTTCCAACATGAATTTTTGACTGGTTTGAGAAAGTAGAAAATTATTTAATGGCTTTTTTTGAAGTTTAAACCCTAGAATTTTTGGTGTGTCGGTTATTAATTAGAAGGGAATGTTTAATTCTTCGGGGTTGTTTAATGTTGTTTTAGGTTTTAATGTTTTTTTAGGGTATGTTTTAATGTTTTATGAGCGTGTCTTGGTGATGATTGATATGTTCTTGATGTTTATCTGGAATTAGTCTTTTATTTATCATTGATTTGTTTTTTAAATTGTTGAAGGTATTTGTTTTGCGGCCAATGTTACAACACTGAAAGTCGAAAGAGGTATGGTTGCTAGTAATGATTTTCCTTGATAAATTTAAATTCATTGATTTGTGTAATGAATGAATATTTGCGATTTATGCTGAGTTTGTGATCTATGACTATGAAGCTACTAGACATTGTGACCTCATGCAATTTACTGAGTCTCTTAAGTCTCAGCTACTAGTGTTTGGAAAATCGTTCACGCGTCAAAGAATCAAAATTTATTTATTTTCCCAAAGTATTTGTCTTTGATGAACTTTGGTGCTTTGAATTCGCATATGGTTTTCCAATTCCAAACACATGTGGCTTTACCTTTTCTCAACTTTGTATCATAATTACGTTTGGTCTTTGGTTAATCCAAATCCATTCATGGACTAACTTAAGCAGAAGAAAATTCTTCCAACTTCCTTTTTCATTCACATAACTCAAATTCCAGATCTTACTTTAATGGGAACCATAGTATTTACTACTTAGTGAACTTATTGGCGTTGGTCATAAATCATAATTACTATCTTTTGCATAGTACATAGTTTTATGATATTTAATGTTTTTCTTATAAACATACCGAGTTGCTTGTATTGATTGACCGTTTTTCTATTTTATTGCCTGCTAGAGCTTGTCGTTTTTGTTCTTGGGAAATGTGAAGCCACTCTTTATTTTCCTGAGAGTGTCACAATTGTATGCCGTTATCTGTGCTATCACCACGATGTGTTGTTGAAAATTCCCCACTTATGGCTCACAAGTCATATGCAAGGATAAACGAGTTAACTGGGTTAGGATACAAATGAGAAATAGAGATAAAGGGAAAAGAAACACCATTTTTTTTTTGAATGGCAGAAGAAACACCATTGTTACTTAAAAATGGGTTAGGTTAGTTGGTACCTGACCTATCTCATTCACTACCTCATCAAAGCCGTTCCAAGCCATGTTTTCTTTTTAGCATTAGAATGTATTGGCATTTTTCTTTTAATAACGTTTTGGAATGTACTTGGCATGTACTGATATACTAATGTTTCATACCCATACCCAGTATATTTATGGCTCATAAAATGGCATAATTAACTTCTCTAAATCTGACATGCCTTTTGTATTGAGATGCTGTATCAAGGCTTGTTTGATACACACAGTCGTATTGCATGTCAAAATATAACTCTCTAGTCTTGCATGATATAGTAACATGTTAACAGCTCTAAGTTCAATGTCATAGTAGAAGTGAGGAATACGTAAGTCATGTTGTTTTATCTTTTTTGTATTGTGATGTACATTATCTCAAGCAGTCATGTTAATTTGGGAAGCTTTTGTATTATCTGGTAACACACTAGTACCAATATTATAGTGTTATGCCAACGTAAAACTCTGTCAATTCTACTTGATATCTATCAGTTTAGACTTTAGATGCAATATTGTTGTCAGAATAGTGTTATGATCTCAATATTTTAGGCCAGCAGATTATTATTCATTGTCTGAGATGCAGACTTCATAGTTTTTCTTATTCTTCTTCCCTTTTCAAATTATCTTAAATACATCTTCCTCTTATTGTAGACACTACTTGAACAGATAAACCAAGATGGAGCAACAAAACCAAAATAATACGCCAGATGGTTCAGGAGATGTGCCTTTGAAGCGCAAACGTGGTCGCCCACGGAAATACCCAAGGCCAGATTCAGTGGAGAGTCCCTATATGCCAAGTCCAAGCAAAAAGCAGACTCCTGTTCGTGTTGAACCAGCCCCACCTTCTGGACTTCAAGCAGTTAACGGAAATCAACACATTCAAAGGGTCCAAGAAAGGGAATCAAATGATGTAATGGTGGGCCAGGCTGTTTCCGGTGTAATTGAGGCAGTATTCGATGCCGGATATTTGCTCAGTGTTAGAGTTGGTAATTCTGATACTACTTTGAAGGGATTAGTCTTTAAGTCTGGACATTTCGTTCCTGTTTGCCCTGAGAATGATGTGGCTCCAGGTATTCCAATGATCCACAGAACTGAGGTTCCCTTCCCTTCAAGAGCTAATCAGTTTCAAACTCCTCTCCCAAAGGAAAAGAATGGACAACCCGTGAGTGCTTCTAGAATTGAAACCCTTCCGGTGAATGGTTCACAGTCTGCCCCTCTGGTTCCCAGAGGAGCAGTTAGTTCTAGTAACTTGGTTGCCGCTCCCAGAATGAGCGTTCCTTCGGTAACCGGCCAAATTAACGATCAACTAGCCAGAGGTAATGCGATGCCTGTTTTGTTCCAACCTAACTTTTCAAACGGGATGCCGGTGTCCACTCCACCATTACAAGTCGCCCCAATTTCTCTTGCGAGTGGCGTGATTGTGGGAAAGGAAATTCCGGTAGATGGAAATCAAACACTCACCCCTCCTGCTCCTGCTCAAACTACTAGCCAGAATTCATTTCCAAGTAGCGTGCAAAGTGAAGGTGTTATTCCTCCAAATTATCAATCTTCTTCTGATGTGCTGAATAAAATCGAGGACAAATCATTACCAGTAGCTAGCATGACTCTCGAGAAAATGGATGCGATGGATACCAAGACTGGAAACACCATGCCTGGCGATTATACAGTGGCGAAGGATCCAAGCCCTATGCAACTAGACAAAGCCAATGATGTGGGTCAACCTGTTTTGAATCAGCCTCTGCAAGCTGTACAGTCTCATGTTGAGGAAAATTCTGCTTCTGCTCCCAAAGTTTCTGACTGCACTGAAACTGGCAAAATGACTGAGCTTTTGCAGGTACAACAAGAAACAGGATTCCCTGCGGTCGGGATTTTCCAGCATTCACAAAGTAGACATTGGTAGTTGTCCGATCTTGGTCACGTCAAAAAAAAAAGCAGATTTTTATTTTATAGTTTAAAATATCAAGCGTAAACGTATACCGTCCGATTGAATGACTACCGATGACCGACTGCTTAAATGTGTGAACATTCTGACTGCAGGGGAACGTGATCCCTATGATTAGACTTTTATGTGTTTAAATTGTGACATACTCATTTCTCAATTATAAGCAAAAATACGTAGATTCATGCTAATTAAGAATTTTTGTTAAATACAATTAATTTTCTATTGATATGTTGTAATGTGGCAAGGTTTTGCAGAATAACAAAACAGAAAACCAGGAATCCAAAGCAGCAGAGGCAGGATCCGGAGACAAGTTGGATGATATAAGGAGTTTTGGAACTGGAATTCAAGATGCTGGAACTGTTAATTCAACAAATCCTTTCTGAGCATTAAAGCTTAATTTATCATTTTTTTGAATTATTGTTATTAGTGGCTATTGTGCCAGCAGGATTATCTATCATAATCATAAAATAGTTGTATTAGTTGGCAAAGTGAAATATTTAGAGTTTTCAAGTTTATAGTTTTTTAGGATCTTTAATAAATTAAACTTGCAAGCCTTATGGGTTTTGTGGATTTCACCTTGAAGTTGGATGTTAATTTTTTCAAGTCATATTATGCGGTGGGTACTTTTTTTTTTTTTTTTTGCTATTATACATCACTGTATATTTTGTTAACTGAGGTGCATAGATTAGAGAATTCCAATTAGCTGGAGCTTAATTTCATCAGTTATTGAAAATAACTTGTAGCAGATTATCTCCAACTTAGGATCTATACATGACTGGGGGTGACTTTGATGCTTCTCATCATATATGTAAAATTAATTTTCTTAATCATTACCTTTAATTATTTTTTTACTTTCTCTCTCTATTGTTTTGGTTTTCGTGTCATATATGCATTTCTTTGTAAAAATATGATTGTCATGTAAGTTGTCAAACAAATGGATATTCAAATAACACAACTCTATAAAAAATTCTACTCTCAACCCCAATCTCATCCTCTCTAATGCATTTACGCATTCTCAATCTTAGCATACTCCCTCATTGATCTCTATTTCACCATATGAAGCATCATTGCCATCTCCTCCACTCTCTCAATTCACCCTTAACCTAGATTTACCAAGATCGAACTCAATTATCATGAACCTTATAAATGTCGTTTCTCACGAGCACTAGCTTCCAAAAAAATAAAAATAATTAAGTTATATTATTGATTTCTGTTAAGGACAACTTTGAAAGTTCGAACAACCTTTCAAAACAGAACACATTCATTTATGATTTCTAGCAGTTTTTTTTTTTTTTAAATGACGAACATTATTATCGTTGGTATTCTACCGGGAGAGAGGATCGAACTCTCAACCTCTTTATTACTTCGCTCCTTACCTCCTCCATCACAACCATCAAGTCAACCTTATATTCCCTAAATCTCAACCCACTGTGAGGTAACATCATAAACCCATTGCTAAAAGTGCAAAGTATGAATCAACTTTGATGATTAATTTATGCTAGAGAATTCAATTGACCATCATTGTCCTCAATCTTACTAGCGTCCTAAGTCTTCAATGTTGGTCCAAGGCCTATAAAAGTTTCTAAAGCATTAGGACAATTAATCTCGACAAACATACTTCTCTTTGTCTATGATTTCATGAAAGCCAAATTCAGAAGAGCTACACACTCATCCCACTTCCATCTAGGTTTATCCATCCGAACAAGTGAAACATATCGTTTTGTCCAAATTTTCCATCTGGACACGAGAAACAACAGAGGGAGTAAAAGTAGCTCTCAATACAAAAAAAAAAAAGGTATGCAAATAGCTACCATAAACAAAAATTTCATTATATAAGGTCCAAAATAAACATTGAAATTTGAATGTCACACCAATTTTCCATCTCTTTAATTAGTCTGGAGTTTATATCCAACCCATTTAAGTGCAATTGCCAAACGTACAATATCAATCCTAGAAGAAAAAATCTTTTTTCAATTCCCAAGACAAGAATTGAACCTTAGTACCTTTATCTTCACATGAGGACTCGCAAAAAATTTCTTCTAAAAAAATATAACCCTAAAATTTCTATGGAGAGCCAGCAGAAAGCTACTATACACTTCTCACAGGAAGGAGATAAATGATATGAAACGAAACAAAACAAAATTTTGATATCAATTAAAAAATGGAAATAGAGCCTGATCTTTAACTCGGAGAAATCGATAAAACAGAAGAATTTGAACGAACGTTTCATGAAAACTTAGTGCCATAGAAACCATTTGGTCCTGGGACTGAAATAGCTCTAGGAGCCGAAAAGCCAGGTTGCAAAATTGGAATGTGGCTTTGAACTTCATAGGGTTGTTGTTGCAAGCTTGTTATGACAGATGGGGGGATAACAACTGGTATTGCTTGACCATGTGTTCCTCCTGTTTTTGAAAAATAGAACAATTAGCCAAAAAGATATGCAGGTTCATATTCTTGTTCAATTTGGATGTCAAAATTATTGGAGTCCCAAGATTCAATTATGTTTCATATAGGAAGGGAAAATGCTAGGTATGACATTTCTGTTTGAAATAGCTTATTTTGAGAAATAATCAATTTCTTTTGGCAGCTTCTTGAGATAGCTTTTGAAAAGAAAAACAAATGCAATAAAAAGATACTCATTATGTTGTTACCTTGATGCTTTTGAAATTGTACGTGATTCAACGGGGGGCGAGTTGAGAATGGAGCCGTTACACCATGAACCATATCCTTCAATCACAAGTAGAAAGAATTAGCTATGATGGTCAAAAAGATATGGTTGACCATGGAAACATGAAATATAAAAAAGTTAGCAAAACTCTTGATTCAGTTGGCAAATATAGATAGATTGATGCATTTTCACAGAAGTCGCGTTCCCTTTATAAGGATCCATAGGATACTACAACTGTCGTTATCTGTTTGAGAATATTATTATTATTATCATTCCTTGTACAGTTTTTGGGACAGATTTACACAGGTGAAATACAACCGTAAGTTAGGAAATTAGTAAAAGAGATTGGTTGAAATTATGTAAATTCAATTCAGAAATAATAATCAGGAGAAGTTATCTTTCTAGTTGGTATCAGAGGTCTTTCGATTTGGGAGACTCTGTTTCCGCATCAAAAACCCCTAGTCGCTTCATTGCATCCATGTCTGACAGCAGCTGCCTTTCTTGCTGCTGCCCTATTATTAAAGCTTGTTCATACCTTACGTTTTTTCCTTGGGCTACCGAGAAAGGCCATGATATGAGTAAACCAACGGAAACCACCATAGACAACCCAGCATAACCCCAAAAGCCCACCACCCAGAATACCTTTCACATGCCCTTGCATGTTGGTGAAATTAGCTGCAAGAGAACTCACACGCCTTGCTTCTAGCCACCATTTGGGATACCATTTATTTCACTTTGCTTGACTCAGTGTCATCTACTCATATTGGTAACCATGACCACTGACACCAGGCTGCCAGTGGTACTTTTTATACAGCTGCTATTTGCTAACTTTTACCCTAAAACCCCAGCTTTTTGTGAACTGCTTTTGATATTTCTGTCTGATGTTATTCCTTATTCAGGTGCTGCTATGTATGGAATCCCGGCCCTCAATAAGATTGTGTTAAAACATTTGCATACCCTTATTGTCTCTCATAGCAGCCTTAACCAAAAAGAGCCTTTGTTTTCAATCCTTTATGACTCTGCACTGTTTCCAAGGATTCTTGGTTAGAGCATATTTCACTCATTACTCATATGTAGGTTGCTAACCATGGCAGTTTAAAAGTTTGACTACCTATTATCGTGAATAATGTGCTACATGTTCCTAAACTTCAAATAACCTCATTTCCACTCACAAACTCAGTTGAAGACTTGAATTGTGGAGTAAACCTTTTCAAATTCTCATTGGGCTAAGGAACTGAGAAAATTGTACATTTCTAGACCAAGGATGATGAATGTGATCCTAACCAAAAGATACTCATTTCATTCCATCAGTTGAACCTCTAAGAGTCTTGCTATTCAAATTTGGCTTCAACGCAAGCATTTTAGACCCTTGCTTCTTTATGTAAAGTCTATGTTTTCGTCTTCATTTTCATCAGTGTCAGTTAAGTACATTGTGCTGTCCTGAGTTTGTAAAGTATTATTGTGTAACATTGTCTCTAACATTCTGTCTCTCCAAAGTGGCTGATTTGTTCCCTTATTTTACAGTTTTATTTTATTTTATTTTATGGGCCGGTGTTCTTTTTGAACTCACTCTAGCTAACAATGATCTACTTCTCTGCTATTTCTTTTTTATTCTTCTTTTAGCTTCAAAGATTCATAGTTTCCCCAATTCTTGCTCATTGGTTCTTGGCTCTAGACTTTAGCCCAAACTGCAATATCTGAATCAAATATTGGCTGGAACCCTTCAGCACCGCCATCTAAAAAATCCACCATGTTGCACCCCGGTTGCTTTCTTTGAGGGAAATCCACCAAATTGAGAGAGCTTCATCCCCTTCTATGAAGCCCACACACTCCAAAGTGGAAAAAGTATCGATATTGGATATGTATCAGACATTGATACGCCTAGGATACGTGTCCCAGAAGTACTCAACTTGTTTTTATTTTATTTGAAAATTATGTTGCATGATAGGTTTGAGATACACCGTGGACCTAACATGACATAGCAAGACACATCTTTGTTGGTGTGTCTTGTTGGGGTGGATATAAACAGAATAGACACGACATAGTTAAGCATTATGTTTTTTAAGCTCTATTATTTCACAAGTTTTTATATACTAAAATACATTTTTCTGAGCATTGAATTTTTAGATTTCGAAAGAAAAAGAAACCATCTCTCTCCCGTTAACAAAGTCATAACAGCTCCTGTGTAGACGACGGCGTTAAAATATATATATTTCAAGGCAAAGCTCTAATTTTTGTTACTATCACAAGTATACTTTTTGCAAATCGTGATCACTTTAGTTATTATATAGGCCAAATACTTTCCCGGGTCCTTTAAGTTTCAAGTTTGTTTCAGATAGATCCTTGAAGTTTCTAAGGTTTCAGATAGGTCCTTTAAGTTTCGAGTTTGTTTCGGATCGATCCTTTAAGTTTATAAGGTTTCAGATAGGTCCTTTAAGTTTCGAGTTTGTTTCAGATAGGTCCTTTCTATCAACCTCCGTTAAGCCAAAGTTAAAGGACCTATCTGAA
>Ga0315915_1003323_pt1 | contig 20416 bp, 9 predicted proteins | sample MpolbnodulesMG_FD_207738 | JGI IMG/M metagenome (GOLD analysis project Ga0315915, IMG submission 207738) | Medicago polymorpha root nodule microbial communities from Los Angeles, California, United States - branched nodules | ecosystem: Host-associated > Plants > Roots > Nodule | place: USA... | reverse complement strand
TTATGAATAAATTTGAAATTAGAATTAAACATTCATAAATATTGAATCACACATTACGCTCTTTTATGGGTGAAAACTGTTTTTTTTTTGGCAAGATGTTTTTATTCTTGATGGAAAGTTGGTTGTGATAATTCAAAGTTTGTTTAAAAGATAAATAAAATTTGATCAAAGATTATTTTTGGGTATAATTTGTTCCTAGAAATATATATTTTTCCTTTACAACAACATGGGTACAATTATTTCCAGCCTCCTATTCCTATGAATAAATTTTGCAACACCGAAAATAACACATCCTTATTATCTAAAAATCTTTGATGAAACCATAGCTGTTTCTTTTGAGAAATTTTATCATATACCCCCATAGTTATACCTTCACTCCTACCAATTATTAAAATTCCAATTTTACTCTTTTTTATTTAACTTTTTACACCATGAGCTCACCCCTACACGACATTTCATATACATATTTCCCAATAACTCGTAATCATTTCCGATAACGTCTTTTTCAAAAAACTCTAAATATCTTTTTCGGTTTGTTTTTGTTTCCGGATAATTCCTACTAACATTTTCAAAATAAAAATCTGAAAAAGTAGGATAAAGATTTCCAAATACGTATACCAAAAAACATGTATATGTAGTTTTATGGTTAGTGAATTAATTCATTTACAATTTCTTTTAAATATTCCAATTTTTTTTGTACAGTTTGTGAATTATTTCTTTTAAAATTCTATTTTTTATGGTTTTTTTAATAGGTACAATTTGCGTCAATTATCTGATAAAAACCAATTATGTGTAGACACAATTGTCACCTTCACAACTACACAAAGGTTTGATACACGAGAAAATGTAGTAACCTAGGGATGTTGGAATTAGAAATAAAGTGATAGTTAACATTACTCGTTCAGATACATACAGTGAGGAAGAAGTAACAAATTAATTTTGGGTTGTGATGAGTGTGGAAGATAGAAGAAGTGTGCTTGTCCATTTAAAATTAAATCAACAACATTGAAAGATTATCTCACATGAAAAGTAGAGGTGAAATGTGGATTTCACAACCACAAGTTATATAGATTAGGTCAAGCATTTGTGGAGCATCTAACGGATGTTGATAATATAACATATAACATAATTGAAACCATATTTCAAAGGTGCTAATCTAATTATGAAAGGATAACCACACTTTTTAAAAGCATTTTGCTTTGAACTCTCAACTTGCTTGTACGATCCACCCTTGTCATAACAAAAAATTAATTTGTTACTTCCTCCTCTCTTTCAGGTCTCTGTATCTAAATTAGTAACGGTAACTATCACTTTATTTCTAATTTCAACCTCCCTACCCCGTCTGTCTACAACTTCTTGTGTATCAAACCTCTATGTAGTTTTATTTTTTTAGGGGAAACTTCTAAGTAGTTGTGAATTCGGCAATAATGTCTACACATAATTAATCTTTATCGTATAATTGAAGCACATTCGTATCTATTAAAAAAAATTAGAATTTTAAATGAATTAACTCATAGGCTGGATTTGGTTTGATATGATTTCATCTTCTTCTATTCAATTTGGTTTGATATGATTTCATCACTTCAACAAGTAATTCTTCTGTGTTTGCTCCTCTTTGTTGGCTATAATATTAGCAGGTTAAGTATATTTTCATGGTTAATTTTGTAACAAGCTTAAAACTTAGCAAGTTTTAGCTTCAAAGGATAATATTTTGAGTTTATATCATTGAGTATGCTTTTCGTTTTTTATTTGATAAATTGTCGATATTTCTTGTTGTTGCATCATGAGTTTAAGGGGAGATGTTAGATAATAAATTGTTGAACTTATGTATTAGACCCATTAGTCTAGTCCTTTAGGTTTTACTATATACTGGTTTCTAACATTTATTATGTTATGTCATTGTAAGCTTATGAAACCTTTAGTTATCTCCTTTGTTATTAGAGTTTAATTTATATACATTGTCAGTGTAACAAAGTTTAAACGTGCAAACAATAAAGTTCTGCTACATCAATTAATGAGGCATGCAAGTCAGGTATTTTTAATTCATTAAATGATATGACAACACATCATTGAATGATGTGTAAAACTTTGTTACACTGAAAATGTATATAAATCAAACCTTATTATATCTGAAACTTATATTGTCGGTTAACAAGCAATATAAAATTTCAGAGATAATAACAAAGAAGATGACTAGGGTTCAAATAATATCAATGACATAATATAATAAAAGTTTCATTTTTTTTTTTAAGAATAATAAAAGTTACATGTAAATATATAGTAAAATTTAATGGACTAAACTATAGTAACATAAAAACTGAAATGGTCAAAGAATGTAGCTCCAACTTATTAACTATCATCTCCCCTCAAACTCACGACACAACAACTAGAAGCATAGTTAGTCAAGCGAAAAAACCTACTCAATAATGTAAACCTAAACAACTACCCTTCAAGGTAAAGTTTACCAAGTTTTAAACTTGTTACAAATTAAACATGGACATAAATTAAACCAACTAATAGTATAACTGAAGTGGAGAAACCAAAGAAGATGTAACAACTGATTCAATGAAACCATATCAAACAAATCGTGACCCCTATCTTAACTCACCAAACAACTAAAAGAAATACTCTTTTTTTCTTTGAAAGAACAAAAAAAACTTGTGAACACTATTTTGACTCCCCAAACAAAGAAATTTCACAAATATTGACTCATCAAATAAACAAATTATGAATACTATCTTAACTCATCAAACAAACGAACAAATTGTTCAACACTATCTTAACTCATAAAAAAAAAAACAAATTATAAACACTATCTTCTCTCATAAAAAAACCATTATAAGCACTATCTTCACAAAGAGCCAAAATAACTACTAACCAAAATCAAATGAAGGCAAATCAAACTGAATCAAACTAACTGAATGAAACCAAACCAAAACCAAGAGAATTAAAAAACAAATCCAAACTAAAATGAACCAAACCAAATCAAAATAACAACCGAGAGAAAAGAGAACAATATAGTTTACAATAATCTGACGCCCTCTCAATATAGAAAAGAAAACTCAACCAAACACTAAATGTAATAATTATTTTTCTTTTTAAACAAATTGAACAAGAATAGTTCTAACTTATCACCAGCCATGACTGCATCACAACAAGAGATCAAGAGAATCGAGCTATAGTACCTCAAATATCAAGTATAGTTTTCACTAATCAAACAAAACAAAAATAAGTATTGACCAACGATTGCTGAGACGTAAACAAATTGCTATACTTCAAAATATGGTTTTCCTCTCTTCTAAAATACGATAGAAATTAACAACCAATATGCTTTGCAATTAAAAAAATTCAAGCCATGAGAATGAAAATAAATGCTACAATTGAATCAAACCTGATTTGCAGAGAATGAGCAGAAGCATCCGAGCATCAAAGGGATTACAAATTCACACAACAAGGAATCACGAGATCACCGAAAAAGAAGTGAAACAACATCCACAAACTTTTTGCTTTGAGAACTCAACCACAGAAATGACGACGTTGAACCATGCTTTTGAAGACGGCTAGGTTAACATAATAAAAAAATAATAATAAATTGAAAGGAAAAAAAAAAAAAAAGTTATAGGCAAATCCTTCACAAAAAAAAAAGTTATAGGCAAATATATACCAAAAACTAATGGACCACGCAATTAACCTAGAAACGCACTACCAAAAAAAAAGTCTTATCACTGCCAAAAAACAAAAATTAACCTAGATACTTATACCATCCACAGCCGAGCATCCCAAATTGGGTGCTTAAATGACTATCATGTGTCTACATCATTAACACTAATTTTCTCCAACCCAACACCTCAAAAGAAATTATTAAATAGGTCCCACAAATATTCTATATCATTATATTTCAACAAAATTTATTTAATTTAGTAAGATTTATTAAATAGGACCAACAAAAAATAGAGAGACAACTTCCATAGTCACTCTTCTCCATAGGCACACATATATTTTGCTCCACAATGGAGGTGCCTATTTAATGTGGTGTTAAATAAGTTAAGCACCCACCATTGTGGATGGTCTTAGTGAGTCAAATATCAAAATTCCAATATCATCATCATCATCATCATCATCATCATCATCATCATTATTTTATAAAAATGAACGATATTTGTTCATTTAAATTTGATAGAAGACATCATCAATACAATGTAAATTCAAAATCAGTAAAAACAAAAAGTTGAATAAGCGAACAAATTCATAACATTTAACACAAAAAAAAAGAACAAACTCAGAACATTCATGTTAATGGCATAAAACTGTAGAATAAATATGCCTACAAATATGACTATATTCAAGTCTCCAAAATACTGATGTTTTCGAATCTGCAACATTGACGACGTCAAAATCATTGATTGAATTTGCACTTAATCAAATTTAATCTTTCAACATGAAACAAATAAACACCGCATTAAAATAGAAAATAAAAAACACGCGGCACAAAGACGGAAAATCAAATTAAACAGAGTCGTGCTAAGACGACAAAATCACATATACAAACGAAAGAGAATTGAAAATATGTGAAAATCACTTATAATTTAACTAAAAGAGAAAGAAGTTTCCCTAAAAAAAAAAAAAAAACTAAGAGAAAGATTTTTTTATGGAGGGGTGACTTTGTTCAAAAGTAACCATAAATCACCCTCTTCGATAAAAAATGGTGACAACTTGTTTGAGAATAACTTATTATCTAACATAGGAATTACTAATACAAGTTATTAATGAATTTAATATTAATATCAATTTCTTCTATATAAAAAAAATCTTAGTTTTTGTGATTTAATCAATAGATTCCTGTATTTAAAGATGAAAATATTAGTTATAAAAAAAGAGATTAATTTATTCTTTCAAAAAAAGAGATTAATTTATATAGGTTGGCGGTGTAAAACGCTTTTCAATGTATCTAATAAAATTATATCAAATAGATATTTTTAGAGATATTTAGGAACTAACTTGTAAAATATTTTAAACTTTCATTGTGTCAAATTAAATCCCTAAAAATATATTTTTGGAGCCTAGCTTTGAAATATATTTTTCTAAAATTTTGTTTTGGTTTTAAATTTTCACCCTTCAAGCCCTTTAAATCATAATTCATACTTGATGCTAAGTATTTGAGCTAGCATAAGAAGGGAGGTTTGTTTCTCAGACTCACTTCAAGCCGTGCAACTGGTTACTAAAGGGAATGTTCATTTTCACCATTATGCCAACCTGTTGGATATCATTAGTAATCATATGAAGAAGGATTGAGACTTTTCTCTTCATAATATTGAACTGCATCTCTACCAACAAGTATATAATAATTATAGAAAATACTTCAAATGTGAAAAATGTAAAAACTGAGTATAGTACAATTTCATGTATTGGAACAGCAGCTCTTTTATTCATTTCATAAACTACCAATTACAAATTTTCTTATTTAATAACAATACCAAACAAAAACATATAGCAATATTATTTATTATTACACCAAGTCACCAATTAATCAATGCAAATTAAGATCAAATAAATTTTAGTAGAGGCTGCTTTATTTTGGTCACATATATACTGTATACATCTTGATCGGTTTCAAATTCTAGGCATAGCTGCACATTCCATAAACACAAGAACCTCTACTCTCACATTTGTTACCACATTTCCCACAATGCTTCTTGTTACTCCTAGGATTCACACATTTACCTTCACAACATATCTTTGGAAAGCTACATTTCTTTCCACACCTCCCACAGTTAAACATGTCTATGGTAAAGTTGACACATTTGTTGTTGCAACAATCAGGGCCTGCGCTACCTTTGGTATGGCAAATCTTGGGATATTTGTCACATGTGAGAGAGATTCTATATTGTTTGCGGTTGAGGAAGTGGCTTGTTCCTTGAAGAGAAGAGTTTGGTTCTTCGTTTTTAGAAGATGTTGCTGATGATAGTGTAATGACCAAAGCCATAATTAGAAAGGTAACAAGGAAAAGGGTCTTCATGTACTTCATTTTTGTGTGTTTTGTATTTGCTAGGAATGGTAAAGGAAATTGAAGTTGGATTTGAAGTTTTGGCAACTAATGGGGTGGATGTTTTTGATTGAGAGAAGAATTAAAGATGATCGATATTTATAGGAGATCAAGTCCAAGGAGTTTGGTCATTCAATATTGTAGATTAGATTGCATGCATGAAGTAATATCATAGTTAGTGGGGTGGCCTAAATCAGCGTGGCTGAATTGATTATGTAAACCGAGTTAGGCTTGTTTGGCAAGAAATACTTCACATACATTTTTTGTGTGACCAAAAATACTTCTTGTTCATATTAATCAGTTGAAAATGAGGAGAAAACATTAGGTACGAAATAAGATTTTCAAGTATTAATTGCGTGTTAAGCCAGTTTAAAAATTAATTAAGTTAGTTATATAAGTTGACTAGACCATATGAAGCTAGGTCGCATGTAAACAAAGTAGATAAATAAAACGGTTACAGAAACACCACACCTTTGTTTGACCTTTGTTATAGCATACACTTAGCTAGACTAGACAGATAAGAGTTTGACTTTCCTTAACCAATGAATCGATTTGGATAACAAGAGCACACCTTCCACGTAATATTGTACTACTACTAGTTTATAAAATCAGATTAATGCATGTATCCTCGAAGTCTAGCTCATGGTTTATGTTGCAAACTGCAAAGTAACACACTAATAATATCTCTATCTGTCAATATCAACGACAATAGATATTTTTGTTGTGTATGTGCTACTATAAATTTTTAGAAGTAAAAAACTATTCAAATTACTATAATATTTTTGTTGATTTATATATCGACCATTACTCTCTTTCCTACATGTCGACTTTATCATCAATTTCCATTAACATACCCTAATGGTTGCTACACCAATCAGAAAACAACAATATCAAATTTATGTTCTTGTTGCATATAAATCATCTCCAAGAGAAGGCTTTAATATGTGGAATAACATAGTTACGATCAGCAACAACTTCCAGAAAATAGTTTTGTTTCATAAAAACCATATATCTTCTTGATGCCGAACACGAACATGAAAACTGTGATAATTTTTCTGAGGTTGGTTGAAAATATACATTTTGAAGACATTTTACATTGCTTAGAATTATAAAGGAAGGTATTGCAAGACAAATAAAGTTGTTTGTCGAAGTACAGGATAAGTAAGACAGTTTTTTCACTTGTTTACTTTCTTGCTTGACAAGTCTTGTAGGCTATAAGGCTGTTTCTTGAAGTCCCAAACAAATGGAGTGATGCATATATGTAGCCTCTATTTCTTCGTTACAAGAAGTGCCACTCAAAAACATTTTAAGTTTATATCCGACTCTTTTCTGTCTCTTATACTCTTGGATTAGACTGTCACCGTGAGGGATAGATTAGATATTTTTTTGGAAAATGTTGGTTGTCTACATGTTGAGGGTAGTCTACATGTTGTAACAATTTTATCAGAGTGTTATCCTTTGGGTGTCATTAAACAACAATCATGATTTTTGTTTAATCATGATCTTTTTCCGCTTAAAAGTTTTCACGTTGTGTTGTTGTATTGTAACTGTGTTCCTTTATTTCTTTTTCTATGTCGGTTTTTCCCCCTTAGGCAAAGACTTAGATGTGCTCCAATGCATCACAATTTTGTGTGTTTTTAGATTTGAAGAACCAAACATTAGAGATGCTCTTTCTTATATAATAAAAGAAATCTCTCTTGAAAATTAATCACTTTGGCTCTGCCACCTCAATCAAAAGGCATGGTATTTTTTCTTTTTTTTAAGAATGCATGGTATTTCTTTTAACACCTAAATAAGTAACTGGTACGTTTGTCTATGAATATATTAGTATCTTTTCTAAGTTTTCTTTTAAAATTGTAATTGTATTAATTATTTATTTACCAAAATACTTCCATTTATTCTTTTTTTTTGGTAACTGCCAATAAATACTATGACAAAGAGAAGATAAAGATAAATTAATTTTCGATATTCAAATGATAAATTCAGAAAAATATTTCAAGTAGTTAACAAATTTAATATTACTATCAATTTTTTTAATTCTTTTGATTTAATTAACAAATTCTTGTATTTAAAGATGTATTAGCAGGTGAAAAAACCTTATAGTATTGTACATCTTTACTTAAAAGAAACCTGTAAAAATTATAGAAAGGGTTAATAATGCTTTACCCCATGTAATATTGGTCATTTTTGGTTTTGCTCCCTGTATTTTTTTTTTTTGATTTGGTCTTTGTAAAAAAAATTGTTTCAAAATACCCCCTAGACCATCTGGTTGTACAAAATCGATGATATGACAGGGGGTAAACCGAAATTTGCTCAAATTACAGTGAGCGAAATTTGTCATAAAGGTCCAAAACAAAACAAAAATTTACAAGGACAAAAACCAAAAAATATAATTTACAGGGTGAAAAATCGGAAATGCTTTATACTACATGTGGGTAAAGCACTATAAGCCCCTGTAGAAAAATGAAAATGTGAAATAATATAAAAACAGAGTACATAATTTCAAGTATTTGAATAGCAGCTCTTTTATTTATTTCATAATAAAACAGTCAATTACAATTTTAGCTTCATTATTATCAATACAAAAAAAAAATTCAAAGCAATATTATATATTATTATTACACTAACTCCCCGATTAATATATGAAATAAATTTTAGTAGTGGCTGCTTTATTGGTCACACTATATCCATTTGAAATTCTAGGCATAGCTGCACATTCCATATACACAAGAACCTCTACTTTCACACTTGTTACCACATTTCCCACAATGCTTCTTGTTACTCCTAGGATTCACACATTTACCTTCACAACATATCTTTGGAAAGCTACATTTCTTTCCACACCTCCCACAGTTAAACATGTCTATGGTAAAGTTGACACATTTGTTTTTGCAGCAATCAGGACCTGCGCTACCTTTGATATAACAAATCTTTGGGTATTTGTCACATGACATAGATACTCTATTTTGTTTTCGGTTAAGGAAGTGGCTTGTTCCTTGAAGAGAAGAGTTTGGTTCGTCGTTTTCGGAAGATGTTGCTGACGATAGTGTAATGGTCAAAAACATTAGCAATGCCAGAAGAAAAAGGGTATTGATGAACTTCATTTTTTGTGTTTAAAGCTAGGAGATGTAAAAGTAAGTTGGAAATGAGTAATAATTACTTGGTGGATATGTTTTGAATGAGAAGAATGAAAGATGGTCGATATTTATAGAAGAGAAGGGATGTTCATGGATATTTCATACAGATTGCAATTTCATGCATGACATAATATTGTTAGTGGGGTGGTCTCAATCAGTGTGGCTGAATTGATTCTGTAAACTAAGTTAGGCTTGTTTGGCAAGAAATACTTCATATAGTTAGATATTTAATCGGTGTAAATTGAGGAGGAAAAGTGGGTACATGGACCAAAAGTTTAATTTCTGTATATTCCAGGGACTAAAACATGGCTACAATGACTAAGAATAAAAATCATTATTTTATATAGATAAAAAACTTATTTAACCCTTTTATAAGTATATTAATTGTAAAATATTTAAAACTTAATTTAATAATTGATTTTGAAGTTTATGAAAAGATATGTAATTTTCAAATAAAACAAAACATGAGATTGTATATCATAAAAATAAATGGAGGACTTAATTAATCTTTTGTATTTTTTTATGAACTAATTAATCTTTTATACATAGAGGTGAAATCATGGTTAGTTATAAAACAGGTTATATGATATATGTCATGTCATATGAAGCCAGATCACATGTATGTAAAACCAATTAGCTAGTCGTTTATGTATAGTCCACGGAAACCATAAAACAGTTACTGAACCACCATACCATTGTTTGACCTTTATCTTTAAATAGCGGACGCTAAGAAATATATAGACTTTCTTCAGTCAATGGAGTACTACAAATCAATTGGATAACAAGAGTACACTTCCAAGTATCCTTCCTCGAAGTTTTGCTCAATCTTTTGGTTTAACTAAGACTCTATAGACTTACTTGCATTACAAAATTATAGACACAGCATGACTCTTGGTATAGTACTTGATTTTTATATATAGGTTGTATGATTCTTGGTATATAAATCGTCCGTCCACTTGTTTGGTCCATCGAAATTGGCACCGGAGATAATTAAACCTGAAACCTTGAGAGAAGCACGCTCCAAGATCTCAAACGTTAACCAACCACTAGGCCAACTCCAAATGAGTCCATATAAATTTTAACCAGCAAAACATAGTGTTTTGGAAAGTGTGTGGCAAATAATAGATTACTAACATTTTCTTTTAAACATTTTCTCCAACCTTCACTTTCTTATTGGCTTAAATCAAGGTTGGTCTCACGCTTTAAAAATAGGTTCCACTTCAAGTAGTGAGTCATACATTGATTATATCCAATAAAAGAATAAATGTTGAAGAAAGAGTGTCCATAACATTCCACCATTCTTTAATATAAGATAGATTGTGAGTGTTTTGTGTGTACACATGCTTGTGAATTACTCCCTCCAGTCACATTTATAAACAAAAAATAATTGTTTAGATTCATGGAATAAACTAATGTATCTGGTCACATTTATATACCAAATACATTAGTTATTCAATGGACCTAAAAAGTTGTGTTTTGCTTATAAATGTGACCAGAGAGAATATGTGTTGTGGATCAATTTAAAATTGAGTCATGTTAACTTGTGCATTTAGGTCGCATGTCAAAAAGCTAGAAATTAAAACACAAACTTCAAATTGAAAAGAAAAAAAATTGAAACTTTTAAATATTTAGTGCACAATTTAAAAAAAAAAACTTATACATTTGGTTTTTTAATTTGTGTCTTAAAAGTCACAAGATTGAAGGTGAGAAAAACACAAGAAAGAGGTTGAATTGTGGTTTCTTTTTCTTCTTCTAAAACTGAATTCACTGTTCAGAACCTCATAGAGTTCAGCTTTTGAAGTAGTGATCAGAGTCTAAAAGCAGCGGATAAGTAAAGAGTAGGGAGAGAGAAGAAAGACACAAGCAATTATACAGGTTCCTTCCACAAACCGGAAGTAGTCTTGTCCCCCTTGCACTTCCAATGAGAGTTCACTAAAAATCAATATATGATTACAAATGCTCACTGCTCAAACTAGTAAGAGACTTCAAACTACTCAAGCACAACTGCAAGAGATTTCATATGCTCAAGAACAAAATCAAGAGACTTCTTATGCTCAAGCACAACTGCAAGAGACTTCTAATCATACAGAATTACAAAGAAAATTGTTTGAGGTTGAACAATTGATATACAACCAGTGGTGTTCATAATACAAATCAGATAAGACTCTAGAATTTCTAAGATATGAAAGTTGTTAAGAAATTCTAAGTGAACTTTGATGTGGTACAATTTCAGCAGAGGTTTGGCTCTCGTAAATTGTTGTGGGAGTCTTGCAATAATTTAAGTCTTCACTCATTTATATAGAGGTGTGAAAGAGACGTTGCTGATTGCCAGCACATTAAAAAAGTCGTTGTTGAAGCTTGATCAAATCACCAATGATTTGTTGCTTGATTTGGTTATTGTCCTAGGAGGGAACAATTTCAAATCCATTCCATGTATAGAGGAATTACCAGCGTAGTCACAGCTGTTGTTCTTGTACTATTGCAGACATAAAACAGAGTAGTGGAGAAGATGGTTGTACACTTGTATTATTGTCCTTTTCCAATGTTCTTCAAAGAATAAGCATCCAATGCCTTTAATTCCTTTGATTTAGTCGTTGCTCTAGGCTTTTATACCTTCTGTAATGATAGGCGTGTTAATAACATCATTTGACATACTCTTGAAGCTTTCAGTCTTCCAGCTTCTGATGATCTTCAGAACCTCTGATGACGTCAACTTCTAGTAGGCAACTTCTTATGAGAGTGCTTCTGATGTCGTCATCTTCAGAACTTCTTGTCTTCAGAACCTCTTTTCTTCAGACGCTTTCTTGCAACTTAAGCTTCCTTTTTGTAAAATCCATTCATCTCATTTGTTTTTCCAATTGACATTTTTAATACCTTGTTATCATCAAAACTCAAAGGGCACTGTTAAACACATTTTGTTCCAACAAAGATAGCATTTCACTTTAAAATTAGACTTTCATAAGAGAAGAATTGAAGTTAAGAGTAATTGTTCAATCGCCTCATGATTGTGTATGCGCCCTCTGTGTTCGAGAGAATGAAAGTTGTCAGTATTTGTTCGTGAGTTGTTTCTTTTTTGAGGTGTGGTCTGAGGTGTGGTACGCATTCTATTCCTTCCCATAATGTTATTTAACATTTTCTGCATTTGGTGGTTTGTTCATTAGTAAAAAGTTGAGAAAAGGTTAAAATCGTGTTTAAAGAGGAAGTTGCTAAAACCTTGTTGAAGTTTTTGGACCATGTGAAAATGTTATCTTCGAGTTGGTTCATTATAGAGAAGGGGAAAGTTGGAGCCAAAGTTTATAGATAGGTAAGTGCTTCTGTCCTAAGGATTGTTTAAAAATAAAAAGGATGAATTTGTAAGCAAACTTATGACACTCAGGTTAATCGCAACAACAAAGTTCCTACAAATAATATGATCAAATCAAAGTGACTTGAATACACATGTTTCTAGATCTTCAACGTTGACCCCAAAATTGTCATTGGTTAAACCTGCAATTTATTGAAGCTAATTTTTCAATATAAAACGAACACCATATTAAGTTGGAAAATCAAACGACACAGCATGAAGAAGATGGACATCAAATAACGCACTCAAACGAATATATCACCAAAAAAAAAACGCAAAAGTAAACTTAATCTATGTGAAAATCACTTATATTTATATTAAAATAAGCGTAAAGAAAATGGAGTGAATCCAAGCCAATAAAAACCCAAAACCAATGTTCTTCTATAAGCCAAGAAAATAAAATAGATAGAAGGCGGAGCTTCTCGATCTAAAACAAACTAAACTAAAGTCAGCTAGTCGTGGATCCCAATAGACCCAATGCCAAATATCCGCCAAAAAGCACAAGCCTGAAAACACAATATGTGTCGCGGCCACACTTTCGTAACTCCAAATACCCGAATTCGTTATAGCTCCACATGTGATATTCCAACCACCCCACAAATGGGCTATTCCTAAACGAGTCACGAAGGGTATACCAAACATACCATGCATGTCTCCACATTGGGTCAAGAACAGGGTGAGAGGGATCAAAAACTGCTAATGCATATGGAACCATCAAACCGGTCCAACTAGCAACCAGAGTTGTATGCATTATACAGACAAAAAGTAAATGGGTGGGATCATTTAATACAATAGTGTGAACACGATACCAAGGCTGACCTATGAAAATACCTCTTATATCATCAAAAATAGACACTATGTTACTTTATTGCACCGTAAAAAACTATCATTTGTACCTTCCCCTTCCCCTTTTAGTAAATTATCTCGCATTAAAGAATATTATAGTACACAGTGGCGGAGGAGCATAAGGCCTTGCTCGTAAATGAAAATATTTTTCCATCCTAAATGACTTTTTGATTAGAGCCCCTTCAATAGAGTAGTTTGTTAAACAAAACTATCCTGACTGCTTTTGTTGTGACATACTTATTCTTTTACATCTTCTGTACTGTTGTAACCAAAACTGATTTTTCGATACAAATGAATACATTTCAAGTTTCTTTTATGAATTTGCGTAACATATAAAGTTAAAGTATATATATATATATATATATGAAGAAGAGAAAAAATGTAAGTAAACAGTAAATTGGTCTGTATACATCGACATACTAGGGAGAAAGGAACTAATAACAACAGTTGGAAAGAAAGACATATAACATACCATATAGAGAGAAAAGGCATTGTAATTTTTTTAATTGTATAAATCACATTTTGCAAGTAAAGATGTATAGTAGAATTTTTGGAATATTATTACGTGGATCGTGTTTCAATGATAAACTATGTATTTAGTGCTTACAACATAAAAAATTATTTTGACGACCCACCCACAAATTTTTTTCTCGCTCCGCCATTGATAATACACCTTTTATCACTATTAACGTGCACCTTATAATATTGGACATTTTTTTTTTTTTTACAAAAATAAACGATATTCATTCATTCAAATTGATAAAGTACATCGATACAATACAAATTCAAATTCGCTAAAAACAAAAAGGATGAATTTGTAAACAAACTCACAACATCCATGTTAATAGCATAAAACGGCAAAGTACCTATGCCTACAAATATGACTATATTTATGTCTCCGGATCTGCAACGTTGACGACGCCAAAGTTATTGTCATTCATCAGATCTGTACTTGTTCAAAGTTAATCTTTCAACCTGAATCAAATAAACACCGCACTAAGACGGGAAATCAAAAACACACTGCACAAAGACGAGAAATCAAAACAAACAGAGTCGTTCAGAGAGGACAAAATCACAAAAACAAACGAAAGAAAACATGTGAAATCACTTATTCAATTAGGATAGAAGGAAAAACAATTCGGAGGAGTGATTTTTGAGTCAAAATTGACCCTAAATCACCCCCCCAGAATAGAAGAAGAAAGGGGTGACAGGTGGGGTTTTTTCTATATTCTTAAAATTACATGAATTTTTTCGTATGCACCGTCATTTTTATAATATTGTACATCTATACAACATGTAATAATTATAGGAAAAATTGCAAATATGAAAAGGGTTAGAACAAAAAATAAAACAGATTATTATATCTATCTTCTAGTGTTGGAATAGCAGTTCTTTTATTTATTCGATAAACTACTAATTACAGTTTTTTCTTAATTAATAACAATAAACAAAAACAAAGGGCAGTATGTATTATTTATTAAAAAAACCCTATTTATTATTACACCACATATGTTCACCAATTAATAAATGCAAAGATAAAATCCATTTGAAATTCTAGGCATAACTGCACATCCCATAAACACAAGAACCTCTACTTTCACACTTGTTACCACATTTCCCACAATGCTTCTTGTTACTCCTAGGATTCACACATTTACCTTCACAGCATATCTTTGGGAAACTGCATTTCTTTCCACACCTCCCACAATTAAACATGTCTATGGTAAAGTTGACACATTTGTTCTTGCAGCAGTCAGGGCCTGCGCTACCTTTGATATGGCAAATCTTGGGATATTTGTCACATGTGAGAGAGATTCTGTTTTGTTTTCTGTTAAGGAAATGGCTTGTTCCTTGATGATAAAATTCTGGTTCTTCCATTACAGAAGATGTTGCTGATGATAGTGTAATGGCCAAAACCATTAGCAAGGCCAGAAGAAAAAGGGTATTCATGAACTTCATTTTGTTTTAATGCTAAGAGAGGTAAAAGTAAGTTGGAAATGAGTAATAATTACTTGGTGGATATGTTTTGAATGAGAAGAATGAAAGATGGTCGATATTTATAGAAGAGAAGGGAGGTTCATGAATATTTCATACAGATTGCAATTTCATGCATGAGATAATATTAGTTAGTGGGGTGGTCTTAATCAGTGTGGCTGAATTGATTCTGTAAACGAAAGTTAGGCTTGTTTGGCAAGAATTTACATATATTTTTGTTGACTCAAGTTCATATACATATTAATCAGTTGAAAATGAGGAGGCTAGAAATAAATTAATATGCATGAAGTAAGATTTTGAATTATTAATTGCGTGTATAATTTTATTAAACTATAATAAAAATTCAATTAGAAAACTCGCTTGGGTTGGGTATATGGCGTTGATGTGGGATTTTGGAGCATGCTCATCTCAAAGTGTTGATTCGATTCTCCACAATGCTAATTTTGGTGGGGTAGTTTGGCTTCTTCAAAAACATAAAAACAATTACAAATATTTAAAAATTGAATTTACGATATACGAAAAGACATTTGGATTTATAAATAAAAATAAAGTACTAAATGAAGGGTATATCATAAACATAAATTGCTTTAGACGTCTTTTTTATTTATTTATTTGAGAACCGTATGATGTAAGTGGTTGAGATATGCTCTTTAGGGTGGAGTGTTGAGGAAAATGCTTAGAAGTGGTAGATGGGGTTATTAACCTGGGAGGAGGAGCACGTGGGGGAGTATTATATATGAATTGTTGTATAACATTTTTTTTCTCCAAATGGTGTGGAAGACAAATGAGATTAGAATCTTGATCTTGGTAAAGGTTACACAGTAAGTCGTGTATATCAAATGTTGTCTAATATGGAGCAAGCCAATCGATATGCATATTTGATATTGTTTTGAACATATAAAGATGGCCCTTTAAAGGTTTCTTTGTTTGTTTGGTGGTTGTTAGGCCATCAAGATACCTGTGAAGGACAATTTGACTCGACTGAAATCAAATCGTCTAATTCTAATCTATGTTCGAGTAGTTGTTGTGGATTGGAGGAAAGCGTCAATCATTTGATTTTGAATTGTGCATTTTATGGGAGTATTTAGTCACTTGTTCGATAATTATTAGGTATTCACTCAACGGGTCTTTTGCAGCTTTTTGATCACCTCATTTGATTAGGTCATTTGAAATGATAAAAATTGTCGCATTATTTTAGGAAAGTGAGTCTTTAATGCACCATTAAATTGACAAGGTGAAGTTATTATCATTTTTGTTATTTAATAATAATATTGAAGGCTTCAAGTTTATATGGAGAAGTGAATTTATTTTTCTTGAAAGATATAGAGAGGTGAAATGAAATAGTAGTATATTTTATAGTGTCCTAGATATTTAGCATTATTGATTTATGTCAATGAACAACTATACCAAAATGAGTAAAAATGGGTTTAGTTATAAGTTGACTGGGACCCTATATGAAGCCAGGTCGTATGTAAACAAGTAGATAGTCGTTTATGTATAGACTACGGAAGCCATAAAACAGTTCCAGAACCATCATACATTGTTTGACCTTTGATTTAATAGCAGACGCTGAGAAATATATATAGGAGTTTGACTTTCTTCAAACAAAATATCTAGGATATCAAAACAAATCAGATTAGTTTGAAGTCTAGCTTGATAGCACAATCTCCTGGTTTAGTACAAAACTCTTATCTATCTAACAAGTAATACCATCAACTATTGATATTTTGGTTTTGTTGCTTTGTATGTGCTACTAATTTTTTCTATAAACAATTTTTTTTTTTAAGTTCAAGAGAGTACAGTGGAAAATGAGTAGTTTGTAAGACTACCAAAATTGTTAGGTTGCAATTTTTTTTGGCTATTAAAATTTGGACTCGTAATTTTCTCATTGTGTGTATGAGTTTCAGGTGGTGTTTTCACTTCATCTACAAATTAAAAAGGGAAAATGAGTATATGGACATATTACTTCAACTTATTATATGCAATTATGCAAACTATTTGTGAGGTTTAACACAATTGATAATATTGATATTACTAGGCGAAATATCTTTGCATGTGACCTCATATCACTTTTTATTGTTGATAAAATGAAATAAATCTATCTTGCCTAAAAAAAAAAAGAACTTTGTGGGGTATTTTGTCAAAAAGAACTCGTGTGGTGAAAAAGGTTCAAATATCAACTCCAACATTAAGGGGGTGTATTGGATTAGGATTTTAAAGGACAATTTTTGCTTAAAAAAGTCTCAAAGATTTTAAAAGATTTTGTAGGATTTTAATGACTTTCATGATTTTAAAAGACTACCAGGATTTTGAATTTGGATTTCAATGGATTTACATCATAAGATTTTAAAAGATTTTATGGATTTATAAGATTTCAAAAGATTTTATAAATTTTAAGGACTCATTGAAAAGAAATAATTGCAACACACTCTCTATCATAATATTTTCAATACATACTCTTATTTTTTATTTTATTTTTATGAGAGATAGAGAGAGGGAAAGAGAGGAGGGAGAGAAGGGAGAAAAGAGGAGAGAGAGAGACGAAGAGAGAAGGGAGAGAGATGAGGGAGAAAAGAGATGAGAGAGAGAGAGAAGAGAGAAGAGAGAAGGAAGAAGGGATAAGAAAGAGATAGTAAACTTTTAAAGAAAAACAATCCTAAGAAATCTTATGTCTTCGTGAAAGACTTTTTCTTGTTAAAATTTCACTAGAAAATCCCACAAAATCCATCAAAATCTAATTTATTAAACAATCTTTTAAAATTTGAATGATTTTGAATACCATGAGACTTTTTTTAAATGATGAAAAGTCTTGATTGAATACCTCAAGACTATCTTAAAATGACAAAGAATCTTGATTGAATACCACAAGACTTTTTTTAAATTGCAAAGAGTCTTAATTGAATACCACAAGACTTTTTCATAATTAAAAAGTCTTTTAAAATCTCTTAGAATTTTAATCCAATACACCCCCTAAACTTCACAAATTGATAAAAAAAAAAGAAAGTAACTGGCTATTAAGTTTGGCTGGCCCAAACTTGAGATACCATATCATTAAATATATTAATTAAAAATTAACCCCAAAAAATGACCAGTAATTCTTAGAAAACATGACCAGTAATTCATGAAACCATAGTAATTCTTGATATCTTAGAGCGTTTTCAAATAGGTCGTTGAGACTATAAACATTGGAAAAAAGTTTTTAACTATATTAAACTGTCAAGTCAATCCTTGTATTTAAGCACTACTAATTATTAATTTGATTATTATATTTAACGTGGTTTTCTCGTATGAAAACATGAAAATTGTCTTCATGAAACCAGACATTTTAAATACACATATACTATTTTCTTTCTAGGTTATTTTCGAAATATTGTGGGTAATTCATCTACCGAGCAATTGGCCTCATGAGCAAATTTGCAAATACTACAAGTTAGCTTGCTCTAAACTATTTGCATTAAGGATTTGGATTTGTTGCACTTAACACATCTCTATAGTCAAGTAGTCATGAAATGATGTTCGTCCAATTTTGATCGGACGGTTTAGATTTAATCTCGATACATTGGAAATCATAAAATAAAAAAGAAAAGAAATTCTAAAATAATTATCGTAAGTTAGGCAGGGGTGTGCTTGCCTCATGCAAGTATACTTCAGCCTCACTCTTTGAAGCCATGGTTCTGGTTCTGGATGTTTCGTGTATGTGCGACACCTTTTGTTTGTCTACTGTTTAATTTATCCGCGAAAATTATCGTGAAAAAATGTACAAACAGTGAAATAATCTCAAAAACCCACCAAACTCAATAAGGAAAGAAATAGACTCCCCTATGGCCCATTCAATAATATTCTTATTCGTACCTATAAATGCGCGATGACATGGCATTTACAATTTATTACGAATAAAAATGACATCATCACTGGGCGGCGCAGCGGCGTCGCTAAAGGCGGTGCTTGATCGCGTCCACCACGCCGCCGAGAGATCAAGCCGAGATGTGAAAGAAATCCGGGTGGTGGCGGCGAGTAAGACGAAGTCAGTTTCTATGCTCCGGCAGGTGTATGACGCCGGACATCGTTGCTTCGGTGAGAATTACGTTCAGGAAATAATTGAGAAAGCTCCTCAGCTTCCCGAAGATATTGAGTGGCATTTTATTGGGAATTTGCAGAGTAATAAAGTTAAACCTCTTCTTGGTATGTGAAGTTATTTTGATTCTGTTATGTTAATTTGATAATGATATGTTTAATTTTCATGCTAGAAGTGAATTTGATGTGTAACTAGTGTTAAATTTCACTAATTAGGCTCATAAAGGTACATTTTTTAACTTGTAAATTTCGCTATGATAAGTGATGACATATTTTGGCTATATATAATCTCAAAATTGTTCAATTGTATGTTTGGCTTGCATATGGAAGTGTCTAATATGTTTTGTTTCTTATTTGATATTTTTGCAGCTGGTGTTCCCAACCTTGCTTATGTAGAGAGTGTAGACGATGAAAAGGTACATATTTTTGTTTCTTAATACTTTGTTAGGGAATAGAAGATAGATATATTTTTCAAGTGTGTTCAAGCTAATGAGTACAAATAAAAATGTAAATTTTACATAAAGTTTACATGGGGGAATGGAATATGTTGAAACATGGTGATGAATTTTTCATCGTATCATTTCGTGATTTCTCTTGGAAAGTTAAATTGTTTATACATTTGATTTGATGATGAAAGTGGTCTATATATAGTATATCTTGTTTTTTGACAATAAATTTACAGAAGGGACATACATTAGATGTGTGCCACACTGACTACTGACTTGAGTTAACTACAGCACTGTCATTAGTTTTCTTTTTCTTATGAATTTTGTTCTAAGAAAAATAATTTTATTCAAAATGTTTTAGAAAATAGACCACCCAAAATGTTCTATGAAATAATGCAATTTGGTTTTGTGCAGTCATGATCTTAGCTTCTTTTTTTTTTTTTTTTTTTTTATATTGCATTGCAAATGATGAATTTTCATTTCTGATTTTAGTTCTTTTTTTCTTTGCTAACAGATAGCAAACCTTCTTGAT
>Ga0315915_1003321_pt1 | contig 20424 bp, 12 predicted proteins | sample MpolbnodulesMG_FD_207738 | JGI IMG/M metagenome (GOLD analysis project Ga0315915, IMG submission 207738) | Medicago polymorpha root nodule microbial communities from Los Angeles, California, United States - branched nodules | ecosystem: Host-associated > Plants > Roots > Nodule | place: USA... | reverse complement strand
ACTCTGAATGTTAGAGAAGAGGTGGGAAGCTGGCATGAGGGTTGTGTAATAAAAAAGAGAAGATACCAGTGAAAAAACACAGGACAGAGAAACCTTTGTTTATTGGACAGGACTAAAAGACACAGGAAAGAAAAGAAAACGCAAGTGTCAGTGAAATATAATTAATCAGGATGCTTTCGTGATATTAACTTTCGCGATATACAACATTTTCCTAAAATAAAAGGCATGACACAGATTTATGCGGTAGGTCAATGTTCATCTTGGACCTATGGACTCGATTCTCCATTTTCACTTCTAGTGTCTCAGTTTTCTATGTAATATTTTGAGCTCTAGAATACTAGTTGAACCACAATTCCAACGATCCCTTTACAAAATTTAAGCATATAAATATTTTCAAAGTCAACATTAACCGCTGACAAATCTAGGCAATGCAATTTACAGTTATAAGAGGTTGGATAGCTCAACTAAGGAGTTGAATGTCCTCGTTCAAACCCGAAATACATGTTAATCTAACAATTAACTACTAATATTAATTATCATTAAAAATATTAATCATGAGTCATCTATATTATTAATTACATTTTTTCTTGAGAAATATTATTAATTACATGTTAATGATTTGGATGTTGAGATATTTAATGTAGAATCTGAGTTTGAACTCAGACCCCAGATTTTCCTCTCTTGGTGTGTGTATTTATATATATGTGGTCACTATGTCAATAGTCAAATAAAAAAAATATCAACTTTGTGACATTTGAGTGCAAATGACAAAGTGACCAAAGTTTAAGAATTTTATTTACAAATTTTTCAAAGAACAATTTTTCAATTGTGTGTATCATAAATAACTGCGTGGACTTCTTTTTTTTTTTTTTTTTGAAAAAACAAAACCATATATTATTGATTATACTTGTCCAAATGGACCTCAGTTACAATACAAGAGGGTGTATCCTCAAGCCAAACTACATTGGGCTCTATCAAAGTTTGTTGGGCCAACATATGTGCAGCCGGGCTTCCTTTTCTATTAACATGCATGTAGGACACATGTCTGAACCAAATTTCTCTCTTCTGAATACCTCTAACAATGTTACCAAAATAGAGATTTGGTGTCTCTTCCTTTCCAGTAAGGTTTCGAACCAGAACCTCGTTATCGGATTCAAAGATTACGTCGAAGAAACCACAGTGAGCTGCGAATTCCATGGCCAGGTACAACGCAAATCCTCCAGCTTCCGCCGGTGTGTTCGTTCCTTCCCGTTTCCAGGTGGCCGCTTCAAGAACCTCGTTGGAGCTGTTACGGCAGATTGCTCCCATCCTCCAATAACCTTCTTGGCTCAGGTTTGCATCTGTATTAACTTTGTAGAGATTAGGAACTGGCTTTTTCCATTTGAAATTCCTAGATCTGCTATGATTTGGTACTGTTGGCTGTTGATTCATCATGTCTGCTTTGTTGATTATAGTGGCGCAGGTTTTGTAGTCCTGTATGTTTTTGCTGATTTGTTGAATAACATCTTCTTCTGTAGCTTATTTGTTTTCAAAAATGATTTTATTTCTGGCAAACCATATGTTATAGATTGTAGAAGCAGCATAGATAATAGTTTCTGCATCTGCTGTGGAGATAAGATAGTGTAGCCAGTCCTTGAACTCATATTCAGGCTCTTCAGGGAATTTTATGCTAAGGTTTGATCCAAACCAAACCTTTCTTGCATAGATGCAATTCATAAAGGTATGATTTAAATCTTCCAATTTTATGGAACATCTTGGACAGAACATATCAGTGCGTATACCTTTAGTATTAAGAGCACACTTTGTTGGAATAGAGTCATTTAAGATTCTCCATAAAAGATCATTGTGTCTGGGGATTGTGTTAATGTTCCAAAATTTCTTCCAAAACGTTGTTATTGCATTACTGTTTGAGGTTCCTTGAGCTTTGTTTTGATGCCATTCTCTAATAGTATTGTATCCAAATTTCATAGTGTAGTGTACATCCCTGGTATACATCCACATGTAGCTATCTGTAGTGGTTTCTTTGATAAAAGGAATTTGGTGCATCTGTTCTTGTTCAAACCAGTGGAAATGGGTGCCTAGAATTTCATGTTTCCATTCTATATGTTGATCATCCAGTAGGTCTTTGACATTAGATACAGTAGTTGGGGTAGGAATTTGGGATAGAACCTTAAAACCATTTTGTTTGGGCAACCAATTGTCGTCCCAAATATTAATGTTGTGACCATCTCCAATCCTCCAACAACCACCCTTTTTGACGACCCATTGAGCATTATAAATGCTGCTCCAGACATAACTTGGTATGTTTCCCAATCTGGCCTTTAGAATGTCAGTGTGACGGTAGTACTTAGGCTTTAGACACAGAACCAGTAGGGAAGTAGGGTGTTTATGTAATCTCCACACCTGCTTAGCTAGAAGAGCTTCGTTGAAGCTTCTCATGGTTCTGAATCCTTGTCGCCCTTGATGTTTTGACCTGAAGAGAAAATCTTTGTTTTTCCAATGGATTTTCCTTTTGTCTTCATTTCCACCCCACCAGAATCTACATATAGCTTTTTCTATTTTATCACAAATGCCCTGTGGGATTAGGAAAACACTCATAACATAAGTAGGGATTGCTTGTATAACAGCCCTGATGAGAACCCTTCTTCTTGCAAAGGATAAGTTCCTTTCCTTCCAACCTTTAAGCTTACTTTTGACTCTGTCCATAATAAAATTAAAGATCTGGTTTTTGGATCTGCCTATTTGAGTAGGAAGTCTTAGATACTTAGATATCTTTTCAGTTATCTGAATGGGCATGAAAGACTGAAATTCATTCTTGACATTTTGCATGATATTGGGGCTGAAAACCATCTCTGACTTGCTTAGATTAATTTTTTGACCTGAAATTCTCTGATATTCTGCAAAGATGTCCATAAGATATTTTGCTTCTATCTTGTTTGCCCTACAAAAAACCATGTTGTCATCAACAAAGAATAGGTGAGAGATAGAGGGAGCATTTTTTGCAATAGTTATCCCATGAATTTTGCCTTGATCCTGATAGAAAGATATTAAACCAGACAACACTTCAGCACAGATAATAAAAAGGTAAGGGGATAAAGGATCTCCGTGCCTAATGCCTCTTTGAGGCTTGAAAACCTTAGAAGGTTGTCCATTAATAAGGACAGAAAAAGTTACACTTTTAACACACTTCATGATTGTACTAACCAACTTAGGGGGGAAACCCATAGTGAGCATAGTAGTTTCAAGAAAATTCCATTCAACCCTGTCATAGGCTTTTTCCATGTCAAGCTTTATACCAACAACACCTTTCTTTTTGTTTTTATGATTTTTTAAAAAGTGAAAAGCTTCATAAGCTAAAATTGTGTTGTCTAATATAAGCCTTCCAGGGACAAAAGCACTTTGTTGAGGGCTAATGATAGTAGGTAGAATAGATTTTATCCTATTTGCAATAGTCTTAGTAACTATTTTTAGGATGACATTACATAAAGCTATAGGCCTATAGTCGGTAGGAAGATTAGGATTTTTAATCTTTGGGATAAGGCATAAGAGAGTTTGATTGATATTACCAGGGTCACCATAATTATTGAGAATATTTAGGACAAACCGAGTAACATCAGGGCCCACAATATCCCAGAAAGAATGATAGAACAGGGCATGAAGCCCATCAGGGCCTGGGGCAGATGTACTCTTCATCTGCTTGATGGCATTATAGACTTTTGTAGCACTAAAATCTTTTTGTAAGTAATCAAAGAGACCAGGCTTGATTATGTCTTTTACCACCTTAATGGATTCCTGCATGCACATAGGGTTAGAAGTAGCAAAGATGTTATTAAAATAATCAATAAACACATTACACTAATGTTTGTAGCATCAGTTCTACTGGTTCCATCTGTATCTTGATGCTCTTTATAGTATTTCTCCTCTTTCTTTGAGATGCTTTTATGTGAAAGAACTTTGAATTTTTGTCTCCAGCTTTCAGCCAATCAATTTTTGCCCTCTAAGCCGACTTCTTTTTTATTTTGGATAAAACTATGTGGACGTCTATTATGTCTCTATACATTTCCTAATATTTATAATATCATACTAATATATAATGTATAAATAATTAAATAATATGACATAAGAATTATATTATTGTTGTTGTTATTATTTCTTCATAAATACCTTACACTTTTTTGTATTCCTATATGTTTTTCACAATCCCTCTATAGTGGAGAGTTTTGGAGGACAAGGAAAAGCATGCATCACGGACAAGAGTAAAAATAATTGACCAACATAGTATGCGACATAAGTGATAGATATTTGTGTCTCTTAACTATTTAAATTTGGGTTCTATTTTTGGTCAGTGAGCATGAGAGTTATTTAGAGGGAGATTAATCTCCACAATTGCGCGTGGAGGATGTTTTTGATTTGAAAAAAATAGAGAGTAAAAAATACGTGATTTTAAATAATGATAGCTCATCTTTATTTTATAAAACCAAGTTTCATGTTTTAAAATTTAGCTAAGATATAGTACTCTTTAAAAGATTAACTACAAACATGTTCACAGATTTGCATTATATCGATGTACTCTATCAATTTGAATGAATGAATATATTTTCTTTTGTAAAAGAAAAAACAAGTCTTCATAAGCCGAACAATATATGTTTCATCTAAAACAAAAATGAAGATACGAAAAACCTCAAAATAGTTAACTATGGGTAGTGGAATCCAACTAATTCTCTATACTGTTTAGCTAAATTTTGATAATTGAGCTGCAACTTGAATCCAACTATTGAGATTTAGTTGGATTGTATAGGAATTATGAGAACTTGGCCATTTACACCGCCCAGACAATCCATTTCATGTTGGAAAAATAACACGACAAATAGTGTAATTTCTCTAATAAAGTGAAATGACCGATTCAGTTTAAAAGGTAAAATAAGCAATTTAAACTATCGATAAATAAATAATGATTGATGAGTAAACTATGAAATTAGTCTTTGACTTTGTACTATCTCTCAAATAGCCTCTTACTTTGGCAAATTTGACTTATTTTTGTTCTTTAGAGAGTATGTTGGAGACTAAAATGATAGTAAATGGTTAAATATAAAAACCAAATTCATTGTAAGTTGTTAAATCGTAAGAATCTAATTGATAATAGTCATTACATATAATGACCACTTTGAAAGTTTAATAGAGTCATAGATTTTTTAAAATAGGGTCTTGTTAACGAGTGTTTCCAGAGCACTATTTAAACATTTAAAATTAGGAAATTAATCTTTAAAATGGTCAAACAATTCATTTTCCAATGCATTAAATACACATGTTTTTATAAAAAAAATACTATTTTAGATCCTTAACAAGTGCTCCGGAGACACTCGTTAACATTTCCCTTTAAAATATTCATAATGCATGTCATAGACAATGACCTTATATGGAGAGCATCCTACAAAGTCTAGGCACAAGTTTGATGGTTTAATCGATGATTGATAAGTAAATACTCATTGACATTTAACACATTCATAAGATATTTGAGAAATATTTGTCACAAGCCCAAACAAATAGGTGCACACACATAAAATACACATCATCTAATAATTTTAAGACACGTTATTTAAGTATTTCTCTATGTATCTTTTTACTTTTCTCTGTATGTGTCTCTATATTTTTTTAGAGGTTCTGGTCATATGTTATGACTAAATCTTATGTCCGCACAAGACTTACTCGATTTGATTTGTTTTAATGTGCATGCAATATTATTTATTGATTTTGTTTATTAAACAATGCGATTATTACAGACTTTATTTCACAATTGAAACCATAAATCATGATCATATAGTGGAAACCAGCACAACATGATCGTAATATTCACAGCATATATGTAGCAATTTTTCCCATTAATTTGTCATTTCCTTTGCATGCTGATGTTGAAATATCATTTGAAGTGAATGAGCTTGAAAAGGCACAAGCATTAAACCCTAGTTGGAAAGTGGACCCACATTATCTTTGTAGTGAAAGTGCTGCAAATGGAAAAGGGGTAGGATTAGGACCATTTGGTTTACTGATTTTGGCTTCAAAGGACATGCAAGAATGCACAACAATTTTCTTCAAGGTAGTTAGGGCAAACAAAAAGCACGTTGTGCTCATGTGTATGTACGTAGTGACCAAAGCAGGTAAGTGTGTCCCTCCTCTTTCATTATCCATCAAATTCTTACCAAACCAAAGTGTCAATTTTAAACAGCTTATGTATCTTTATCACGAGGTCTTCTTTGAATCACAAGAATTATTTGACCACTTAGGGAGCTTCTAATAAAGGGCATGACACAAAGATAATCAATCTTATTTCATAAAATTACTATTACTGACCGAAACCTCTTCCTCATATACTCATTGCTGATTGTGTTGGGAAATTTCTTGCTTTGTATTGGAGATATATAGTAGGTTAGTTACTAGTTGGTGCTTATAAATATGATTGAGGTAGTCAAATTGTACTCAACTTCATCATTTATAATATCATTGCTATCAAGTTTTTCATTACTCATTACTATCAAGTTTATAATCTCAAATTTTACCAACCCGATATTACTCATTACTATCAATACACAAGAGTTACAAGTTTTCTCTCTACTTTTTCCATGTATGACTTGTTTCATAATCGTTTGTAATCTCTCTTTAGAGAGTTAGGTCCACTTTGTTTAAAAAAAAGTTGAATAGCATTAATTGTTGATAAAACTAGTCAATATTAATTAAACTTTATAGGTGAGGTCTACGTTACCCTCTTATGGTTTGGGGGTATTTACCTCTTCAAGTTAACGCTGACCTGGATATCACGTGTGTAATTTTTTAATTTTTTTAATTATTAAAAATATTTTTTATTTTTTTAATTAAAAAATTAAAAATAAAATAAAAAAATTACACACGTGACGTCCACGTCAGCATTGACTTTGTCGAAATTGGTCTGAAGGACCAAAACTACAAAAGGAGAAGTACTTAAAGGGCTGAATTGTATTTTATTTCGTTATGGGACCAAAATCGCAACTTCCTAATACGTAGGGGGCCAAACCTGCTATTAAGCCTTTATAATTTCAAATACATTCTGAAACTATAATGACTCTATTATACTTTTAAAAATCAAAATGATTTTAGTTCCGTAAAAAGATAGTCATGTTTTGTTTGACAACAAGTTTGTGTCTATAAATAGATGGTAACAAGGCACGGTTTCCATTGTCATTTCTACAAAGGCTGCTCATGGGAACTTCTTGGTTGTTGGCTACATTTTCCTTCATTATTCTCTATCGTGTTGCTCATATTGAAGCTTTCCATCAAACTCATTCTTCTACCTTTAATTTGAACCAACCATATAAACCTTCTTTTCACTTCCAACCTTCCAAGAATTGGATGAATGGTATTTCGTTCAACTTAACTAATTTTATTTCAACTAATAATAACCTCCTTTAATGTTGTTAGACTCATACCACTTTCTTTCATTTCTTTATTTCTTGTTTTTCTTATGGTCATTAATTTGTTTCTTACCTATTTTTTTTTACTCTTGGTATGATATGGTGGATTGGACTTGCAGATCCTAATGGTTAGTTCTACTCTTGATCATGTTTCTCTTTTGCTAATTTCACCAAAAGGGGTTAAATGAATATGTCTAAACTCTAAAGTACAAATAACTAAAATGCAAGTGTTATGTAAGTGCAGACGTAGGAGCATTTGGTGGCGTGGATTCGAACCCGCAATTTTTCACATACTCTAATTTAAAGTGTGATTCTCGTCACTAGATTATTTGATGAAAAATATATATTCCTAAATGCAAGCAAGTTACAAAAGAATCAAGCAAATTGAAGCTCGATTTTTCTCTAAATATAATAAACTTCTTTTTGGATAAATAATTTAAGTAATATAACTTTTTTTTTTAGGGGACTCATTTAATTAATGATTTGGTGTGACATAATTAAAGACTTCGACATCTTCAATTATTGTCAACATAATCAAGTGTATTACAGAAGGTGTCACCATAGAATTAAAATATTGTGATGGTGCTTAAATTAAATAATTCATTCACAAAAAATGTACATTTTTATTCCCTAGATTAGCTATATATCTATATATGAATTAAAAAAGACTTTACATCCATGTTAAATGCTCTTTTTGCATGTGAATTAGGTCCTATGAGATACAAGGGACTATACCATATGTTCTACCAACACAACCCAAAAGGTGCTACATGGAGCGACAATAGCATTGTTTGGGGGCATTCTGTTTCAAAAGATCTAGTGAATTGGTTCCCATTACAACATGCTCTTACCCCTTCTCAACCGTATGACATCAATGGTTGTTGGTCAGGTTCAACCACATTTCTCTCTAATGACAAACCAACCATCTTATACACTGGAATTGACATTGATCAACACCAAACTCAAAATTTAGCTATACCCAAAAATGTGTCTGACCCATTTCTTAGGGAATGGATTAAATCACCTAAGAACCCTATAATGTTGCCAAATATTGTAAACAAAATTAATGCAACATCGTTTAGAGACCCTACAACTGCTTGGATTGGTCATCATGATGGATTGTGGAGGGTACTTGTTGGAAGCCAACAAAAGGACAATAAAGGAATTACACTTTTATTTAAAAGTAAAGATTTTATTAATTGGGTTCAAGCTAAACATCCTTTTTATTCAGCCAAAAAAATTGGAATGTTGGAGTGTACTGGTTTTTTTCCTGTGTTGATTAATGGTACAATTGGACTTGACACATCAATTAAGTATGATCATGATAACATTAGATATGTGCTTAAGGTTAGTTTAATTGATGTGTCACATGATTATTATTTGATTGGTAGTTATGACACAATCAAGGACATGTTTATTCCTAAAAAGGGATTTGAGCAAAATAACAATGAGTTAACATTGGTTTTAAGATATGATTATGGTAAGTTTTATGCATCTAAAACATTTTATGATGATGCAAAAAAGAGAAGAGTCTTATGGGGTTGGATTAATGAATCTTCAATTCGAGAGGATGATGTCCAAAAGGGATGGTCTGGAATTCAGGTAAGAACTTGTTGCTTCTACTTATATACATATTTGGATTGAGAATTTTATTTTTTGAAAAGGTTTGGTTGATAGTTAGTTTGATGAATTGCAGTGAGTGGTGTCCTCGTGAGCTTACCTCAGTTGGTAGAGACAATACATAATATATGTATGGTCCGAGGTTCAAATTGAACCCTGGCCACCACCAAAAAAATTGTAGTCAGGGGGTGGCCCTGAGAGTGGGCGGAAGGACGGTAGTCTAGGACACCATTAATTTAGGGGGACCAAAATTATTATTTTTATTTAGTAGTTAGTATTATATAGATATATATTTTTTAATTCGATTTGTTTAATTATATTGAAAATATATTTTAAGAGAACTTTGATTATAAATGAATATTTTACAACAAAAAATGCAAGCAGAAAAATAATGGAAATTAAAAGGACACAATTTTATTGTTTCGCTCAAGACACCAAAAATCTTAAGACCGGCTCTGATTGTAGTAACATCGTAATTTTATTAAGACATAATCAAAATCATAGTAGCACAATGTGTCAAACTTACTATTAATTTATAATTCAAACATATGCCCTAGGACTCATATAACATCTAACCAATTATTGGTTTCAGTTATTGACTAAACTCGTATACATAAATTTGCAGGGTATTCCTAGGACTCTCTGGCTTGATAAATCTAGGAAGCAATTGATCCAGTGGCCTATAATTGAAATTGAAAAATTACGTACCAACCCTGTTAACTTTAACTCCAAAGTGTTAAAGGGAGGAACATTGCCTGAGATTGTTGGAGTGACAGCAGCACAGGTGAAATCCAGTGTGTGATTTTTGTTTTGCATAATTTTTTTTAAAAAAAATGAGATTAATTAATGAGTGAAAATTATTGGTTTATATAGGTGGTTTTGTAAATTAATGAGATTAATTAATGATGGGTAATTGTCCACGTGAATTTAACTCATTTCTTAAAGATGTTCCATTATGTGTAATTTTTTTTATCATATATAGTGGATGCCATGCCAGCACAACATGTGACAAATATTCACAACATATATGTGACATCCAAATTGAGGAATACTCCATGTGATTATAAACGTGCAAGTTTTTCTCATTAATTTGTCATTTCTTTTTGCAGGCTGATGTTGAAATTTCATTTGAAGTGAATGAACTTGAAAAGGCACAAGCATTAGACCCTAGTTGGAAAATGGACCCTCAACATCTATGTAATGAAAATGGTGCAAAAGTTAAAGGGGTAGGATTAGGACCATTTGGTTTACTAGTTTTGGCTTCAAAGGACATGCAAGAATACACAAGAATTTTCTTTAAGATATTTAGGGCAAACAAAAAGCACGTTGTGCTGATGTGTAGTGACCATAGCAGGTAAGTGTGTCCCTCCTCTTTCATTATCCATCAAATTCTTACCAAACCATAGTGTCAATTTTAAGCAACTTATGTATCATCATCACTAGGTCTTCTTTGAATCACAAGAACGATTTGACCAGTTATGGAGCTTTTGTGGATGTGGACCCTGTCCATGAAGAGTTGTCAATAAGAAGCTTGGTAAGTGGTAGAGATGATTTTTTTATTTCTAAGAAGCTAAAGATGAATATTATTATAAGATGAACTTGCAAATTCTTAAAAGTAAGTGGTATAATATTACAATTTACAACCTCTGAATTTCCAGAAATTTGAGTCGTTAACAAAGTCGGAAAATATGTGGTTGTTGTGTTAAGATTGAACTCGTCAACGTAGATTTCTTTAAAAAAATTTAAAATATTATTAAACTTTAGTTTTAAACTATTTGATCTTGACACAACGACCACTAATGTGCTGACACATGTAAATACATAAAATTGTTGACGATAGTTGATCCTGGTTCTATCCTCATCCTATAAACAACCACAATGACAAAATCATGAAAATTAAGAAATGGTTCTATCCTCTCAATTCATGTCATGGTATCTATAAGATCATTCTATAACATGGCATGGGAGAAGACTTCTTTTAGTCTTCTTTATTCTTAAACATCTAACAATTTTTTTTGTCCCTCTATTTCTCACAGATTGATCGCTCAGTAGTGGAGAGTTTCGGAGCAAAAGGAAAAACATGCATCACGGCAAGAGTTTATCCAACGTTGGCAATCAATGATAAAGCACATCTTCATGCATTCAATAATGGAACAGTTGATGTTAAGATCAAGAAGTTAAGTGCTTGGAGCATGAAAAAAGCAAATATTAATGAAATACATTAATAATAATCAAGAAAAATGGTAGAGATAATAGAATAAACAAACACAAGAAGAAATTTCTTTTATTCTTCTTGTCCGTTGATGGAAACGTGTTACTATGTCAATTTTTTTTTTTAAATAATGTTACTATGTTAATGTTAATCCTTTCATTGGCATTTGAAAACAATTCATGCATTTATCATTTTCTAATTATAATTGAAGATGAGCTGGTTGTGTTAGGGCAATTTTGAAAGGAATGCTGCACTAAATTTATCATTTTTTTTTTGACAAACTAAATTTATCAAAAATATTAAGAAGGTTAATTTTTTCCGCCGTTAAAAATATAACAAATTTTAATTTTGGTCCTTGAAAAGAAAAAAACCAAAAGTTTGTTTCATTTTTGGTCCCTGTTGAACATTTTCTTGACATTTCTTGAACATGATATAAACATAGTTGAACATAATTGATGAAAATCATTTGAACACATCTTAAATATTAAACATAAGACTGTCATAATCATAATCTTGTTATAAATATGAGCATTAAGCTGTCATTAAGGATAAAAGATGAAACAAAAAAAATTATAAGGATGACAACATCCCGTTTTATATTTAAGGACAAAAATGTATATTTTCTATATGGATAATACTTTATGGTGCGAAAATAATTTTCGCTCAATCCACGCGAAGGAGGTGTAACATTAATGACTATCGGATATCCTTTTTTTTCATTCATTATTTCATCCAAATGACAAAAACTAATCCTTGAAATACGTCACTGGTAAATTGTGGTGCTATATTGTGCTGTTGTTGCCCCGCTTCACTATTCACCATGCAATATTTTTCCCCTCCACTAATTGAAATAGCAGAGATATTGATAGTCTCTACACTGCGGTGGTTGTAGTGGTAGTAACCACGGCGACGATGGATAACGCAATTAATAGGCGGATGATTGTTGCAACAACCTATCCATAAGGCCATTCGATGAAAGCAATGACGACAATCAACGGCGGCGACGGTGCCGATGACGGCGACAAAACAAACAGGTTGTATAAAGGCTACAGGTGGTGGCAATCTAGCAGCCATGCAAAGAAGCAGTTATGGAAAAATGAGTCTTTACTACCAATTTCATAATGGAAATATTATATTTTTAATGAAATTTAGCCTTAAATAATGAGTTTGCACGTTAAGCTATTATTTCGTGTGCTAAGTGCGAAAAAAATCGTCGCACCATTTAGCAGTGCTCTTTCTATATTAATAACCTTTTGGATATTTTTCAGATAGCTTAATACTTCGTCTAAAGATAAAAAAATTACTTTTGGATCCTACTATACTAATGGATATATGGACAATTTGTTATTTTTTTTAAAATTATTTTAAAAATATTTCGTTTTTTTTGTTATCAATTTTATAAAATAAAATATTTTAAACTAAAACTTCAAATGAAAAATAATTTTAAATATTTAATTCTTTTGATACGATTTTTTCATCTTAAAATTTCAAAAAATGCTTAAAATGAAAAGCTATGGTGTGTAGTTTCTTATAAAAATTATTTTTTAAAGATATTTTTTAAAAAAATAAGTGATTTTTATCATCTTAAAATGTCTAACGATTTTTTTTTAAGAATTAAAATATCTAACGATGAATATCTAAGTTGTGGAATATCAAAATCACTTTGTCACCATGAGCGTTTTAGGTACAAAGTGATTTACTTTCCTATGATATATTTCTCTTGAGTATGTTATATTTTTAAATTGATAATTTTGTTTGACTACAAAGTGGTAGCTTAAGGTTTAACTATCTTAAGCTACCACTCTTTCTGAGATTAATTATTTTTACTGCAATAATATATCGAGTCTCGTTCTCTTCAGTCAAAGGTAGGTCTTGAACCATCTTCTCAGTTGGTGTGAAGTGTGGTCGGGAATTGTCTTTGTCGTATGTCCATTGTGGACACTCAGGGTTGTTCCTACGAATCAGGAGGCTCGGCTTTGTAAGTGTAAAGATGCCCGTAATAAAATAAAAACGTATTATTTTTAAAGAACAATTTTCTATTTAATCTTTTTAAAAGATAAATACAAAGTGTCGTATATATGTGATACACCAAAATGTGAAAATCACTACCGTATACATAAAGAACCTAAAACCACCCTCCCAAAAAAACATGCACCTAACACCAAAAGCAAGATGATCCAATTCTAATAGGTCTAAAACAAGACAGCAGAAGAGGAAAGGGAAATCAAATCAGGAAAGAAGAAAAGGAAAGTCTGATGGAGTGATGGTGATGGAACATGTGGTACCAGAGAGAAAGAGAATAAATAATTTTTTAGTGGGATAGTACTTAGTAGTACTACTATAATTTTTTTTTTTGAAGCCTATACCTTGGAGAGGCCTAACTCCATTGAACTTTTTGCATACCCCAAAGTCCGGCCTTGTGGACACCAAATATTATTTGTTATTAGCAACAACCATATTTCCAACAATATAGTTTTTATTATTTTTCTCATGGCTAGCCACCGTAACAATTGAAACAACATTGTTTGGAGTGATTTACTCCTCGTTCGGAGTAATAATATTGTTGATAAACATTTGAAAATGGTCCCTAGTTTGTATGTGCTTATCATTTGCATGCTAATTCATCATCAAATGAGCAACAACCCGCGTTACTGTGGTCATTACTCCTATCATAATTTTGAAGATTGTTTTTCTGACTTTCAATACTTCTTAAAAACACAAGTAAAAAACTAAAATACCTCCAGCGATAGTTAACTACCGCTGATTTATAACTAAAAAACACGCCGGCAGTTAACTGCCACTGAATTTTTTGGTCATTTACTTGTGTTACTAAGACACAATGAATGTCAAAAAAGCAATCTTCCATAATTTTCTTGTAGTTGTTTCCATTCTCTCTCTAGTCATTTTACTCTGTGTCTTAATTTGGACAGTTAATGCATCAATGTTTTTTCTTTCTTTCTTTCTTTACATTATTGTATTGATGAATGTGTGATAAATGATAGTTCATGATAGAAGAGTATGGCGTGAAACTTAGATTTTTTCATGCACCCTTCCAAATTTCATCTTAATTGATTCTTAATTTACTCATTTTCAAAACCACAATTAATATATCATTAGTTAAAAATTCCTTCAAAAAAAATATCATTAGTTAAAATTAAAAAAAAAACCAATTTTAAATATTTGATAAAACTTAAACAATTTCATAAAAACAAATGATAGATCACACACAATTGATTCTTCCTCATTTTCATATTTTAAATATGATTCTTGGACTCATGCATATGAGTAACCGATATCACCACCAACCAAATGTCTCAAACCACCAAGCTACTAGTACTTGTAAAATAATTCATCAACCCTTATTCTATATCTATCTATTAAATACGATTCTTAGAATCATGAATGTCACGTGCTAATGGAATTTTTTAGGAAGTCTTTTTAGGGATCACATGACTATTGAAATCATTTATGTCATGTGAAGATGAGTATTATATATGGTAGAAATACAACTTGATCATAAATAGTAACCCCCTAATATATCTATGTATTGTATATCTACTATCTATTAAATACTTTATTATTGTATACCTATTTTTTATTTTTTAAACAAGTTATAAGTATCATAAATTACTATTTTGGACATATACAGAGAACATTGTCAACAATGACTATTTTTCTCTACTTTTTCCTCATCATTTATTTTGTATTTTTATTTAGTCAGTTATTTCTTCTTTTTACACACATAAATGAAAAATAAAAATATAATTGTGCAAATTCAAGAGCATCTTACGAATACAACAAACAAATATTTGTACTCTACCTATCTACATATAATATTACAAGAAAAAGTGGCGCTCCTTGATATATTTATACATATTAAATGTATTTACTACAAAAAAAATTGTGACTTTTATAAAAAAATAATAAAATGAAATTGGTGATTATTAAGTACAAGGCCCACCATCTTGATTGTCTTTAGAACCACCACTATGTGAAGCTAATATAGACACATTTTTAATTTCCAAGATAATACAAATAATCAATTAGTTTTTTTTTTTGAAAGGACAAATAATCAATTAGTTAGTCAACCAATGTTAGGATGATGAACATATTTTCCAATATTGAAGATATTTTACAATTTTACCGGGTTTTACAGTTTTAACTAAATACTTATCTGTTTTTTTTTAATCATAATACTTATCTGTTAACTCATATTTGATTTGACAAATTAGATGTGTCAATAGAGCCCCAAATTTCAAAATCCACTTGAAAAAGCCCTCACCAAGCCCACTAAATTAAAGCTCTCTAATTGAACAAAATATTTGGGGCCAAACCCACTCTAAAATCTATTTATTTGTGGGCCTAAAAAGCCTCACTATAAAGGTAAAAAAAGTTTTTTTCCCGATAAAAAAAAGTTTTTTTTTCGGTAAAAAAAAGTTTTTTCCAATAAAAAAAATATTTATAGAAATTTTGGGACTTTGGGGTCTTTTGATTTTTTTATTTGTGGGTTTGCATGAATGAGTGAGCTTTTTAATCTTGTGAACTTTCCAACCCCCTTACTATGTGGACCGGAACCTAAACTTCAAAGCTCCATAATATTGACACCTTTGTTGACAATAAGTGAGAAACCATAGATAGCGGCCCATTTATGTACTTTTCATATGTTAACTTACTACAAGTAATTTAACTTTGAAAATTATTCTAAAAGTTAATTTGAAATTGAAAACAATAAAAATGAGGAAATTGAAGGTTCATATCCAAACGGGTAAATATCAAAACTACAAGACGGCACTTAAGAAACTAAATAATTTTTTTTTATTAATGTGAAATATTTATTAATGTTTTTTTGTTGGTTTTAATTATTTTTTAATAATATTTTTCAATTTACTCTTTTATTATAATATTTCAGAAAATAAAGGAGAAGAATATTCTCCAAAGTTGTTTTTTTTTTCTTGTTCATATCGTTATATTTGAATTGAACTTATTAGTGATACCAGATAATTTGAAATCCTTGAGTAAATAAGTACAACTATTAAAACTACAAAAAAAAAATTAAAACCATTCAGTACTATAAATTTCTAAACCTTTTGAGTATTATAAATTGCAAAACCCCTAGTTATAATATTTGAATGTACTTGGAGAAACTCAAAGAGCTTAGGTATCTCACTTATTCGTGATAATGTGATAGCAGGTACACTTGCTGGGGTTGAAGAACCGTGCTATTAAATACTTATATTATGGTCGACCGGTATTCTCTTGTTGTACACTCTTAAAGAAACGGGAAAACAATTAAAGAATAATAGTGACAACAATAAAATACCCAGTAAGATTTGGGAAGGATGCTTATTTGTTTAGAAATGGTATCAAAATACGTCGGTTTAATTTTCTAATAAAAAACCTTCACTCATTCATTGAAACATTTCTCTCCACGCTCATAAAAATCTAATTGTTTTTTCTTTCAAACAACACATTTCAAAAAACACAAGTTTATCCTTCACTCAAACAACACACTCACAATGGAAAATCAAAATTAAAATCCAAATGCAAATCTCTTAAACAATCTATGTCTTCACACAGGACGAGGATTATTATCCTCTGCACCACTAGGATATGAACCATGAGCGGGTGTCGACTCATCCGTCATCTAAGCCTATTCTTGTTAATGTCTCCTCTTGGCCATATTGTCTTAGGCTCATACTTAGGGACATGCTAAGGCTCTATCAACCTAATACGATAGGCGCATGTCATGCGTAAGGATGTAAACCGGTGCCAATGGGCATGTAGTATAATATTTGTCCCCGTCCTATTGGATAAGTATGGTGCCCCGTACCCACGTGGTACCCCAATACAAGTAATCAAAATGTATTAATTAGATCATTGAGCATGAACAAACTCTAGAGTGCCACTTTGATTGCAGTAAATACAACATGAAGTAAGAGTAGAATACCTCAATGTCAATAAAAAAAGCAGTCATAACTAAACATGGTCTATAAAAGTTAATTCATTTGAAACTCTTGTAAACAATTTGTAGTGCGTAACTATTCGTTAAGCTCACTTGAATCATCTTCGAATAGAATTTGTAGTGCGTAATCGCGAACAATTGAGAGACCGATGAGTGCAAAGAAAAATAAAATCACTTTAATACGTTGTATCACTTTAATACGTTCAATAAAATTGCTTATTTTAAAGGTTTAAAAAGTATCTCGAGAACACTCGTTAACAAGTTAAATTAGAAAAAAGCCTTGATTCTTTCGCAGGTCTGTGGTCAAATAAAACTTTTTTGATATCTTGGCAAGATCTAACCAAGAAAACGTCCAACTTGATCTATCCATTGAAATCATGTTGACCAAATATAGAGAATACGGTTCTCACGTCGTCGTTATTTTGTAACTTTATCAGAGATGAACTTGACGCCCATCGCGTACAACAATATTTAACACTTTCAACCGTTGAAAACATTCCTAAATTGCAGTTGCCCCAATCTTCACAAAATAAATGACTATTTTAAATGACATTTTTATAATTTTAAAAATATAATTGTTAACTTTTGAAAAAATCTAAGTATAATTTCTCTTCTAACAAAATCTCAAAGTCTTTTTTTCGTCTTCATACAAAATATCTGCGCTTTTTTTTTGTGTGTAAATTTCTTACTTTTAAGACATTGGGAGATTTTATTTATTAATCTCAAATTTATGTGTTTTGTACTTTTGTTTAGAAATTATGCGTTTTAACGCGGTTTTCATCAACATTATATTTTTATTTTTTTAATGACATATTGTGGGTTTTTAAGTATTAATTTTATTTTGATGATAAACGAATGAATATAGTTAAAGGTGTGGATTCCTTCAAAAAAAAGTTAAAGGCGTGGATGTTGTTGCACCTTGCAAAGATTTTGAGAAAAGTGACGTTGAAGAAAGCATAAGGCAATTGAAGAAAAATGAACGAATAAAAATACTCAATTTTGGGTTTTAAAACCCAAATCTCAGAAATCGTAAAAATGAAATCGTTGTTTGATAAATAAAACAAATAATGTTTATTTATTGATCGGCATCAATGTTATTAAGAAATGGGTTATGCTATCCTGTATCCTTAGGACACACATGTTAAGAATTCTATAAATAACAAATTTTTATTTTGAAAAATTAATTTTCAATTTCTTGAAAAATAAATGGGCATAATTTCTATTTTAGATATCTCAACATGTTTCCTAAGGTACAAGTTAACATTTTTCTTAAGAGATTTCAAGCGATTAAGCTCACATGGTTAATGAGATATACAACAAACGAATCGTTCGAAATAACTTGTGTTTGATTTTTGAGTGGAACAATTTTTTACTATAGACATTACTCATCTTCCGGTCGAACAATAAAAAGATATTTTTTAGTGACAATTATGATTTTTTTTATTATTAAAAGGGCAAAAATAATTACGAAGAGAAAAACATATTTAACTTTTTTTCTTTTGAAAAAGTCAAAGTGGACCATCAAAATTAATTTTAGAAAGAATTGAACCCGATATTTTGAGATTAACATACCCCATAGTCTCAAGCCACCACCATTAGGCTTATCCAAGTGGTTAACATATTTAACCCATAAAACAATAAATGATTGTTTTGACTGAAATTTATAATTTCTAATAACAATTTGCCTATTTATTCAAAGGTGATGGAGAGTAAATTGCCAAACTTTTTGAATGGGCTAGTTATATAGGTAAATGTGGCCCATTAGAATTCATAGGCCCATACCCATTTTGCAGTCTTTATAAACTATCTTCTTCTTCACCACAAACCCCATTTTGCACTGCAACCGCGCCTCAACCTTGCTTCTTCTCTTCCCTCGTCATCCATTCAATCCACCGAAAATGGTTCGTGTTATCACTCTCCCTCTCTCTAATTGTTACTGGTTTGTTCAATTTTAAGGATTTGATTGTTCAACGTTGTTCTAATTTCATATGTTTTTTGTCTGTTTGATTTTGTTGTTTTACAGACTAAGAGAACCAAGAAGGCCGGTATTGTTGGCAAATACGGTATGTTGCTTTTCAACATTCTGGGTCTTTCTAGTTTTGTAAAAAATGGTTTTTTTTTTTTGTGTTTTTTCAATCTTGAGATTTGTTTATTAGATATTGAAAATTTCATTTCAACATGTTGGGTATTTGAAATTTAGTAGAAACAAACTTTTGTTGTGTTGTCGTGCTTATCAATTTTGAGATTTAGGGCCGTTTGGATTGGCTTATATCTAAGCTTATGCAATTAAATAAGCTTATGAAATATACATTAAAGCTTATTTATTTGTTTAAACAGTTTTCCATAAGCTAAAAAATAAGCCAATCCAAATGAGCCCTTACTAATTTGAATACCGAAAGCTTTGTTGATTAATTAGAGAGATTTAATTCATTTCAATACCCTTGAGTAAAGAAATGAGGCAATTTCAATACCCTTAAAATTTTAGTGGGTTAGGAGCAATATATACTTTTTGTTTTAATTATATGAATATAGGGAGCTCCGTTTATCAAATAGCCAGATTTATTCTATTTCAACTCATTAATTTGATATGATTGTTTGCTAAGTAAAGGAATTAGGGAATTTATACTCTCAAAATCTTAGTGAGTTAAGATCAATATATACTATCAAATTTCAATTAAGTCTGATTTCTATTTACATCCAATTTACATTAGTTTCTCGGCTAAGATGAGTTTTTGGGTTTTTAATTATAACATGAGATAGAGAATAGCCTGTTTAAGTTAGATGTAAGATCTTCTTTTAAAATTGAGATAGACAAACAAATTTTAACTTACTTTAGAACAAGGGGAAATTACACTCACCTCCCCTGAGGTTTTCTTAAACAACACTAACACCCCCTCTAATTTTCAACTAAACACAAACCTCCCTTAAATTTTATTAAAAGTGACATATACCTCCCTTACCATTAACACTGTTATATCACCGTTAGTTATATTTTACAGCTTCCACTTTATTCACTTTCACACAACCATTGTCTCTCTCCAATGATTCTCTTTCACCGTTTACGATTTGTGAAGTATTGAACTTATACACATTAAATTATTTGGAAAGAGGAGCAACACTAGAATTTAGCTCAACAACACCTTGTTACCTCCTGATCAGAATCACTACTGCCGTGACATATGAAGCAT
>Ga0315915_1003320_pt1 | contig 20434 bp, 10 predicted proteins | sample MpolbnodulesMG_FD_207738 | JGI IMG/M metagenome (GOLD analysis project Ga0315915, IMG submission 207738) | Medicago polymorpha root nodule microbial communities from Los Angeles, California, United States - branched nodules | ecosystem: Host-associated > Plants > Roots > Nodule | place: USA... | reverse complement strand
GAACACAATGAGGTGAACATAGCCTTTGCTGTAGATTTGTCACTCATCTTTAAGTATTCTTTATGAGGCAAGGCAGCCACCAGAATGCCTCTGATCAAATGATGTTTCTTATAAAGCTTTTTCTGTTTAGTGGTGTGAGCTTTCCTATCAAGAGCATCACCTTCTTCATCCAATTTCAAATCTCCAACGCCTTCTTCAAGAATATCCCACAACTCATCATTCATTCCCATGATGTGACTATACATCTTGGTTTTCCACCAAGAGAACATTTCTGGGTCACCATTAAACATGGGAGGTTTGTTGTGATTTGCATATCTTTCATGTTTGTTGGTATTGCTGCTGTAGTCATATGGTATAGCGGCTCCACCACTAGAACCAGAGCCTGCGCCAGAGCTAGAAGCATCTTCCCCAGACATGTTTTTCTCAGATCTTACTGTAACACAGTTAAGTGCTAATTACAGAGCCAAAGCTCTGATACCAACTGAAGGTGAGAAAAACCACAAGAAGGGGGGGTTGAATTGTGTTTTCAAAAACTTCTTCCTTACGTTCTGAAAAACTGTTCTCAGGTTCAGAGTCTGAAGTAATTCAGAGTCTGAGTGAGTTCAGAGTCTTAGTGCAGCGGATAAATGTAAGAGAACAGAGGAAGAAAGAACACAAGCAATTATACAGGTTCCTTCCACAAACCGGAAATAGTCTTGTCCCCCTTGCACTTCCAAGGAGAGTTCCACTAAAATGTAATGTCAAATTACAAGTTGCTCAATCACACAAGAAAGAGACTTCTCAATGCTCAAGGACAACCCCAAGAGACTTCTATGCTCAATCACACCTAAATGAGACTTCTATGCTCAAGGACAACTCCAAGAGACTTCCTTTGCTCAATCACAACTGAAAGAGACTTATCTTAACAATTACAAAGAATTGAATAAAGATTTCAATACTTGATATACAATCAGAGGTATTCACAATACAATACGAAACAGAACAGACTCTGTTTTTCTAGACACTTAAGAATTCTAAGATATGAACAATTGAAAGAATTCTCTAAGTTGTTGATGTTTTGTTTACGACGTTTTGCACAGAGTATTGGCCTTTTTGCTTGTATGGTTCTTGTTGTTATTATTCTCTAAGTCTTCATCCCTATTTATAGAGGATTTGAGAGACGTTGAGAATTTAGCCGTTACATCAACTTGTCTTGCTTGAAGCTTTAATTCTTCACCATTGATCTTTTGCCTGATTTGATATTTGTCCTTTGAAGAACTAATTTCAAATCTATTCCACTTGAAACGCAACAAAGTCTGCAACAATGTTACTGTTAATCTTGTCTTGATGTAGAGACAAAGTTGCAGAGATGGTGGTTGCAGAGTTCGTGGTTGTACACTTCGTACATTGTACTTTGTCAACTCTGGTGAAGTAGCTTCTGGTGACCATTGCTTCTGATGACCTTGCTTCTGATGACGTGTCTTTAGGAGCTCTTCTTCAGACTCGTTTCTTCAGACGCACTTCTTCAGACGCATTTCTTCAGACGCATTCTTCCAGACGCTTTACGGTTCAAATAAAATTTCTTTGCTCTTTGACTTGTTCAATCAGAATCTTTATGAATAGTACTTTGATTTTGGATCCTGTACACTTGAACAAATTGTTTAGCATATCCAATTGATAATTTTTAATACTTTGTTATTATCAAAACTCAAGAGGTGATTTTGAGAAACACCATTTGTTCCAACAGAATAAGCTCTCTAAACGACTAAGTTGGCGTCGTGGAAATGGAGTCCGTCATGGAAATGGAGTCTTACCCGTTTGAAGGGGGATCCATGGTTATATTATGAATCGTGTTGGGATCCGGGAGATTGTTTGAATAGGCAATGGTAGAGTGGATGGGTCATGGGTGCTCTTGGCTGCTGCCGTAGAATTGTTGCCCTTGCTGTTCTGTTTTTGATGCAGCAATTTTTGGTGATCGTGGTGGGTCTGTTGTCCTATTGGAGTTTTGTTCATCTTGTACAAGGTGTTCACGTATCAATAAAATTTTAACTGTTTCAATCATAGGTGTTTGACTTGTTTGTTTCCAAAGAAACTTGATATTTGAAGGAATAATGAGTATTTTTTTATTTATTTTTTTGTATGGTTCATTACTAAAAATACATTTTTTTTTATATAACAAATTTTGAGAAAATTATAAATTTAAGAAAATTATGATGAATTAGTTAATAACCATACGAAAAACATCTAAGTTTTTTTTGTGCGTTAGGAATGTACATCCCAACACTTTGTTGCATTATGCTCGAGAGACTTCTAAACATTTACCTCATGAGGGAACAGCTCCATGTCCTATTAGATGACACAATTGAAGGCAGAAGACTAAATTAAATCACACAATTAAGTAATATGATTCATCAATCATAAATTAAGAGCTCCTATTAGCATAAAGTTTTAATTTCGAAACAAATCCATGATCAAGTCTTACTCAAAAAAGTTGCTAGCTAGACAAACCCCATCAAACGTTAACAAAATCAGTTAAATAATTAAATCTTTGTCTAAGATGATAAAGCATCATTCCAAAACTCAAAACTTGCACCTTTATTGTGTTGGAGTGTCAATGATTGTTAGATAAATAGGTGACCTAATTTTGAAATAACAAAAACAAATTTCAAAATTCGAATGAGAGTAGGAAAGTAGAATCTCATAATTTAAAGTTTGAAAGAAACTGTTTAGGAAATTAATCAAACTCATTACGGTTAAATGATTTGAAAATAAATAGGTGATTGATAATTCATGCAAGTCATTTTTACTCGGTTAGGACACTAGATTGAAATAATAGCGAAAATGGTAGACTTTCACAATATGATATATCAAAATTTGAATTACGAGTTTCACAAAATTATTAACTATTCAGAAGAATCTGAGATCAATTCTTAGGTAGAAGAACAATTTTTAGTTAGACTATAACTTAATTCACAGCCGAACTCAAGATTACAATGACCACCTTCCCCATAATTAGAGGGTTGACACAAAAAATAAATTTGAATCCCAATTGAGAGAAGTGTCTACATTTAATTTCCGACACATCTCAAATGAAATAATATCAACCAAAGACAACTTATGAAAAACAAAAATAAAACAAAGAGAACAGACAACTACATGTAAAACTTATCATGTGGGAAAGGTAAATGTGAATACATTTACAGGTGCTTTTTAAGGCAAAGGCTACGGTGGGAGACCTCTTTAGGTCTCCTACTGTAGGAGACTTGACTTTTTTTTTTGCTTGCAAAATAGATGTCAACCATTGGATGTAGTTAAAAAAATTTGAATGACTGAGATTTGTAGGTTATATGACCCATTAGGATTGTATTTTTTAAACATATATATTCATTTTAAATAAGAGTGTTTTTGGCATTGTTGGAAAAATTTCCAACAAGTTCATACAATTATTCTCTACGAGAAAATTGCAGCAATCTTTTCTTTTCTTTTCTTTTGCATATGTTTCCAACAAGCCCATACATTGAACAATTCTTTGTCTTCACCAACTCAACTATCTTGAAAATTATCACAAAATAAAAACTGATAAAGGAAATTTCATATTTTTGTTCATCAAATTTATGGTTTGGGCATGCTTGTTAATGTGCATTGTTAATTTTAAATACCGGGTTATGTTTTTGTATTATAATTAAATTTTAGTGATAGAGAAATTTAATTAAAAGTGCAATTAAAAATCGTCGAAGCACATTTGCATTTGTTATCATGTGCATATTTTTTATATTAATTGTAGTTACTATATTATAATCACTCTTATTGTAGTTATTGTATTTTTGAGATCTCGAGGAGGAGCACACTCCCAGGTCCTAAGCTAATACCATCAGGTCAACGTAAGTGGATTTCTTAGTGAATATATTGCTCTCGTGACTTGTTAAGTATCGACGATAAATGTTTCTCCCATATTTTTTTATATTACCGGTAAGTGAAATGTATTTATTAATACTTTTTATTAGAATTTATTTTTATCAATAATATTTTATACTAAATATTGAAACAATTGCCATTTTTTATTGGATTACATAAAAAATAAAAACTCATAGGAATGCAGTTCTATTGAATCAAATAGACCGAGTGTGAGATGACAACACAGAAGCAACGTAAATCTTATTTTTAGTAAATGTAAATTAAATATGTGACTCATTAATTTAGATATTATTTTCAAAGATTAAAAAATAATAATTAACTTTGTGTTGTGCTCCTCCTCGAGATCTCAGGTTCGATTCTCTCTGGTGTCAATTTAGATGGGTTGATTTAGCTTCTTCAAAAAAAAAAAAACTTGTGTTTTTCCTTAAAAAAATGTTGTGTTTTTTTATACTTATTTTCTTTCCCCTCTAAATAAACCTGATATGTTTTTTTGGAAGGTTGCTCTTAATATCTTTTTATTTGAATAAATTTTTAGATTTTTATAGATTATGGTTTAAAATAAATTATAACAAATAGATACAATTCTCTTTAAAGTGGTTTTCTTTTAAGTTATAACAAACAATCTCATTCCTTAAAAAAAAAAAGACATCAAATGAACCATTTGTTAGGGTTAAAATAAAAATGATTTTGACATTCAATTATTTAGATTTTTTGTTGTTGGAGATTTTATAAAAAGACATAATTTATTTTGTGTTTGTATCATGCTAAAATCATTTTTAAAAATAATAATTTAGTTTGTTTAGATACAACTATATAAAAGAAATATTTTGTTACAAAATAATTTCAATCATTTAACGGTTATTTTCTCTCTCTTCTAAATATAATCTTTTGTTACAAAAGACACAAACGGGTTAAAATATGTTGATGTGTCAAATAGTTAAGATGAGACAATATTGTATTTTTGTTAGTCATTAACTTTTATATAGAGAGAGTAGATTACCAATGTAATTATTTTTAATATAATTACCGCAATATTAGACGACTCGTGCGACTAGTTCCGAAGAAAAAGCCAAGAAAAATTGGATAGGTAATAAATATGAATTACTTAAATTGACAATTGCATTCAATACATCAATATATTATAATTCTTATTACCCACTACAGCAGGTTGGCTACATTAACCTACATGTACAAGTTATAATAGCAACATAAAAAAATAAAATTATAACAAGTCTCTCGTACCATACGAGACCTATTAATGCCACCCACAGTAACCAACACCTTAACCGCTTTTTAAATCTGAAAGTCTTCTCTACCTTAAACGAGGCACCATCCCCTAACCCTGTTTTTTTGTTGTTGTTGTAAACTACATGTAAAATTAATTATACGACCGAATGTCAAATTATTCTAAGAGTAATTTGTGATTGTGTTAATAACAACCTTTTGTAGATATTGAATTTCATCTACAAAAACCATCGAATTAGATGTTTTAATTGAGTAAAATAACATTACAGTTTTTTCATAAAATTTTAAAACAATTTGTCACTTTTTTAAAGTAGTTTAGTAACCAGAGTTTCACCCTTACGGTAAATAAGTGAGTAGTTATGGATTTAAACGGCAATCATATATATTACAACGTCTTTACAAACCGAGTTATACTCACGAAGATGATATTTTATCTAATAACTTCAATGTAGCATATGCTAAATTTTCAAAAATCTAAGTAATAAGAAAATTAAAATGATTTAAACTTTACACCCATGTAGTCCCATGCTTTGTAATACACTCTAAAATAGATCTTAAGATTATGAATATTTTGAAAAGGTCTTTGACTCTGTCAACTTTTAGTCATATTGTTCCTTTTCAAAATATGGTATTAAATTTGGGGATCAACTTGACAATTTAATAAAGTCGGGGACATTTTAAAAATATTTATAATCTCAAGGACCTATTCGAGAATGTTTCACAATGCCAGGGATTAATTTGATGATCTATTCCATAATGAGTCGTCTGAAAACAAGTGTAGTCCCATGGTTGATAATCTCAATTGTCAAATCAAACTTGAACTACATTTGTTTCGACCTTCATCTTTTAAATATGATTTACCAAAGTTAAAATATAGACGGTAAATTAACCTAACGTAATATAAGTAGTAGATACTTGAATACTTTAATATTTTGGTCTGGAGTTTGATTACTAGCATATGCCTAAGGAGAAATAGTTTTAGAGTGATCAACCCCTTTAAAGAATCTTAATTTCAGAAACAAAAATATAATTCCTTTGCTTTCATAATTGATTTTATTTGAAGCTATGAATTGCAGTTTTTGATTTTAAAATTGATATTTACAGTCTAATTTATCGTTTAATTTTTTTACACGAATTAATAACATAAATCACTTTAGTCTCAACTTAATTTTAACTAAATCAATTTTACAAAACCATTTCACTCAAAATCAATTCAAACAACAATACCGATATTACTAAATTAGAATCTTCAACTTTTTTTTTTTGACGTTAAAGACAATTTCATTAACGCAAGTCTGACAATAAATCAAATGCCAAGACTACAGAAATACAAGGTGGAGTTTCTTCGATCCATATGCAATCTAAATTCTTAAGAGCATATTTAGCTAAATAATGAGTAGCTTGGTTGGCTTCACGCTTAACATGCAAGAAATTTAAACTACGAAAACTACCCTTAAAACTAATACAGTCTCGAATAATAGAGCCAACATAGTTGAGAGATTGTTGGTGAGCATTCAACGCTGAAATCACATTAGAAGCATCTGATTCTGCTATAAGATTCAGAAAAGACATGTCTTATGCAAATTCCAAACCCTCCCGCATAGCTAAAGCTTCTGCAACCTCTGAATATGGTAATGAAAAGACTTGCCAGGAACTAGCGCCAACAACAACACCTTCATTATCTCTCACCACAACACCAATACCCCACTTATCACCCTCTATCGGACCTGCTGCATCAACAATAAGCTTATAGAAACCACTAAAAGGAGGTGTCCAATGAACATAAGATATTGGCAAAATCGGACCCCCACTTAGTGTCTCCACCAACACCGTACTAGCACTCTTAAAATTCTCAATAGATCTTTGTGTCTTTTGAACAATGGCAGCCACATCAACATCAGTCCCCTCAAAATATTTTTTATTTCTAGCACACCATATCTCATAACACAAGGCCAAAACATGGACTATAATATCCTCATCGACATCAATAATATCTTCAACTTTGAATACATACAAAATGTTATGGATATTAGTTATTTTAACCGCATTTTCTGATTCTAAAATCGATATTTACACACTTATTGTTTATTTTTTTTACATGAATGTATAACGTAGATCACTTTAGTTTCAACTTAATTTTAACTAAAATCAATTTTACAAAATCATTTCACTCAAAATCAATTAATTCAAACAACAATACCGATATTACTAAGTTGAACATCTTCAACTTTGAACATAGACAAAAAGTTATGTTGTGAGTTTTAGGATCAAGATCTATGTAGTTATAAATGCACATTATTACACACAATTTTCGATCTCGACAGTCAATCCAAGACCAAACGATTCATATCAAAACTTATTTTATAAGTAAAAGCGATTTCGACTATTGATTTGAAAATGAACGTCTAAGATGGTGTTTGTCACTTTGTCGTCCGGACCCGGATCAAAAATGAAATTAATTGGGATCACCTGATTCAGCTGGATACCCATTACACACTCACATGCAAATGTCAAAACCCAAATCTCTCTCTCTATTAATTGCCGGCCTCTTACCGTTTCCACTTAATACGCCGTCGTTTCATCCTTTGTCTCTTTCTTTCTTCACTCGTCGGTTACTATAATACTCAAATCCCACTCTTTTCAATTTCATTCTCTTCTTCACTACCGAGTTGACTCATTCTTCTTCTCAACTCGTTCTCTCAACTCACTTTCTCCGCATTTTCTTCATTCGGTACTCTCTCTCCCTCTCTCTACATTTTTGCTTCTGATCCGTACGATTCACTGTAATTACTCTCGATTTTCGTTACTTGATTTTGTACTGAATCTGTTGATTATTTTTGTCGAATTCTTGTGATTTGCGTTGTGATTGAATCGCTTTGATTTTTGAGTTGAAATTATTGTTAATCATGTTAATAATGCTTGATTACTGTGTCGATTTTTGATTTTAATGAATTTTGATGAATTTTTGTGAATATTAGTGGATTTTGAATCGAATGATTGTAATGTTAGGTTTTAGGATTGAAAATGTTAGTGTATTTGTTCTTGAAGATTCAGAGATCTTACTGTTACTGAATTGCTTTAATTTTTTTTTTACTGAATCTGTTGATTTTGTACTGAATCACTTTGATTTTTGAGTTGAACTTTGGTTAAACAGTGTGATTTCTGTGCCAATTTTTTGATTTATTTTCTGAATTTTGGAATCAAATGATTGTAAGATTGAAATGTAAAGGTTCTTGTTCTTGAAGATTTTGATAGTTTACTGCAACACACGCTGAGATCTTGTTGTTAAGTTTTGTAATTGTATAGTACTGATTATATTAATTTTTTTAGAATTTTGTTGGGAGATTTAGTTTTGTTACTTAGTTGCTTTGATTTTGTACTGAATCTGTTAATTTTTGCTAATGTGATGAATTTACTTTGATTCTTGAGTTGAAATTATTGTTAATCATGTGTAATAATGCATGTAATTTTGCTTCATTATTTTTCATTCTCGAGACTTGTGTGCAGTGATTTGAAGTGTTTCTGGTTTTAGTGTTGTGTTTGAAGTCGGAGTTCAGTTCTAAGATTGGAATTGACTTTTGTTGCAATCATTGATTTTCTTGGAAGTTTTGATATATGTGTGTGTTTGTGTTTGTGATATCTTAGATTTGGAATTAGGAAATTAGAGCAATGGTAGTGTAATTGTGATTTGGTGAGATATGGAAAACCATGAGCGAGTAGAGCATTTTTTATTCTGTGGCTTGTAAAAGTTATTTTCATGACTGTTAATTTGTTTTTAAGTTCAAATTTTGACTTAAGAAGAGTGTTGTATTTGAAGTGGAAGTTCAGTTCTAAGGTTGGAATTGGCTTTTGCAGTAGTTGTTTTTCTTGGAAATTCAATATAAACGTGTGTGTATGTGTTTGTGATAACTCGAATTGAGAACTAGGAAATAAGAACAATGGTGCTGTAATTGTAATTTGAAGAGATATTGGAAACCAGAACTGTTTAGAACTTTAAATAATTTTTTGCTCTATGATGTTAATTTTTGTTTTTTCTATGACTGCTTCTTCGTTGTTGAATTCAGATTTTGACTTGAGTGTTTTGTTTTTGTTGTTAAATTCGTTGATTTGTCATTGTACTTGTTTTTACAGAAGTTAAATAAATGGTGGTTTGAGTTTCTCTTAGTGCCGAGTTTAATTGTCTGCCTGCCTTTTTTATCTCAGAATATAGCTGACCGGGATGTCGGAGACAGCACTGAAGGATCTCAATAATATTCCTACAACTGAAAGGAAGAGCGAGGGCTCTGGTAAGGCGTGTTTGACCAAGCCTCCTGTTGACAATGCTAATGGAAATACTGAAGAAAGTCAAAAGAAGAAAAATTGTTCCTCTTTGGTTTCCCCACATGTTAATGGAAATCAGGCCGTGCCTGCTGATTCTGTTGTAGAGATTGGAACTGTAGAAGTAGAATACATTGAATCTGAGAACTTGAACGATCTAGAAGATGTTGATACTTGTCTCAAGGTATTATTTCATCCATTATTTTTTCGGTAGAGGGACTGGATGGGCTTGAAAACTTGATAACTCTTGAAATTGGTGTGGTTCAATACCCTGGGTGTTTGATTATTTTCTTGAGTTATTTACCTTTGATTAATAGCTTTGAATAGTATAAATTCAATACCTAATGTTATGTTAATATAGTTATTCGGTTTTATTACAGACCCTCTTAGCTGGACTTGACTCAAAGGATTGGGTCCTGGTTTGTGATACTCTAAATAATGTACGCCGTTTGTCTATTTTTCATAAGGAAGCAATGCTTGATATTTTGTAAGTATTGAACTTTTTTCTTCAATGTTTTCTGATTGAAAGATGGTTTTTAAATTGAAATACCGTTGCTTGATATGCAATGGTTTTTGTATGGTTGTATGAAGTTATTAAACTAAATTATTCATATGCTATATGGTAAACAGGGGAGATGTGATCACACGTATTGCCAAGGCCCTGAAAAGTCCTAGGAGTGCTGTTATCAAAACTGCCATTATGACATCTGCTGACATTTTCGGTGCATATAATGATCTTATAATATATTCTTTGGATCCTCTGGTAAGTCAGAATTCCTTATGTGTACTATTATATTTGCAATCTTAAGCATTATGTAATCTCAGCATACACTTGTGATAGTAAATTGACATGTTCTTAATGGTGGATGCAGCTATTACAGCTTCTTCTCAAGTCTTCACAGGACAAACGCTTTGTATGTGAGGCAGCAGAAAAAGCCTTGATATCAATGACTACTTGTATATCCCCCATTTCATTGCTGCCAAAATTGCAACCATACCTTAAGCACAAACACCCCCGTGTTCGTGCAAAGGCATCAATGTGCTTTTCTCGAAGTGTTCCACAACTGGTATGAGTACCTTTATGACTTTTGCTCATCTTGATGACTCTTCATATTGATGTCTTTTAGTTTTAATTTATTTCTAGAGCTGTTTCCCATGAAATGATTTTCTGTGATGGAAAAAGAAAAGCGACGAAACCAAAATTTTAGGAAGCCAATTAATGATGCAGGCAAAGAACCTTGCTCACCACTGATGATGAAATTCCATAATTTTTTACGTTTGTTTTGGACATCTGACTGAATTTGAAAAAAGTTGTTTCAGACCCAAATTATTTAAGAAAGCTTCTCATGTCTATGTTAAATTTGTGAATGGTTTATCATGATCATGCATGTAATTCTGTTGTTGATAATTGATATATTGCTTAACATAGCAAAGTCAAATAGAAGGACACTTAGTTGTGTGATCAACTAGCAAAGATTTTAATTGATACATGGCATGCCCTGAAAATATTAATTTGTTTATTGGGAGCATGTATTGGATTTCTAGGTTAATGATTATATGTTTAACCTGCTAGTATTAATATTGGTCTTATATCTGTTTTGTTCTACCATGGAATGCTCTGCTAGTATTAATATTGGTCTTATATCTGTTCTGTTCAGCTAGAAAGGTTAATAAATATGACCAGCCTATGTTTGCGACTGAATGTGGATCATTAACATTTTCTCTTTTGTTTGGATAGGGTGCAGAAGGCATAAATACATATGGCATTGACAAATTGATTCAAGTAGCTGCATCCCAATTGAGCGACCAGCTTCCTGAGTCCAGAGAAGCAGCTCGAACCCTACTTCTGGAGCTTCAAAACGTGTACGAGAAATTTCCCAATCTCGTGCCAGCAGCCACTGTATCTGAGGATCCAAAGACCAAGACAGTATCAGAGGATCCAAAGACCGAGACAGTATCAGAGGATGCAAAGACCGTGACGGTATCAGAGGATCCAGAGACCGTGACAGTATCTGAGGATCCAGAGACCGAGACAGTATCTGAGGAACCAGAGATCGCAACAGAATCTTGGGAAAGCTTCTGTCAGTCAAACCTTTCTCCTTTAAGTGCTCAAGCTGTACTTCGTGTGACCAGCATTGCACGGGAGGGTCTTGTTTCATGACACACACACATGAACTTCAGTTAGTGCACTTCATTATTTCCTGGTTTGCATGCCATTTTCTTCTGTATATACAGCGAGACAATTGAGATGATTTGAGTTGCCGGTTCGAAGCACGTATTGAGCCAAAGGTTTATGGCGTATTTTTTTTACTGAGCTGTCGTTACCTATGATTGATATTTGATAGATATATAAATTACGTTACTTTCGTTGTCTTCAAGATTTCTCCTCTTTTGAAATGCATGTAAGTAATTGAGTTTGCTTTTATTAATTTTACAAATTCAATGTTGGCATGTAAGGGATCGATTCTGTCTAAATTTTGTAGGCCTTGTTAATCTTATACTAGTAGTTTTGGATTTTAGTATGTTACATAACGATGTTATGCTATTTTATACACCAATTTTTTTGTTAATAACACAAATTTTAGAGTAAGAATAACTTGCATTATTAGAAATGATCACGAGTCATTAGGACAAATCAGTGGGCCATTAACTTTTTAGGTTTGGAGAATAACTTGCATTATTAGGAATAATCACGGGTCACATAGATGCTGTGTGGTTATGATCATTGAAGTATTAGACTAAACAACTAATTAACTTTTGCTGATTTACTTTTTGCTGGACAGTTCAAATGTAGTAAGGCGACAGTATACTAGTACTAGAACCAATTCAAAACAGCATTTCTATTGTGGTTGGAATAGAACTATCATAGTTGTGCTGTGCTACTACATCATTCACTTAACTATTATCAACTCTTAATCACACATTCAAAGCGTTAGTGGTTGTCTGATCAAAATCGGACTGTTTAAATTTAAGTTTGGTATTTTTTAAGTTATAAAATATATTTTAAGTCGTCCGATCTGGATCATAACCACCAATGTAAGCCACCAACGTTTCGAATGCGTGAATGTTGGATTTTTCCGACTAATCCCATTTCCAATTATTGTAGATTTAATGGTTGGGGTATCATGTGCTAAGTTGCAAAGACACCGAGAAGCTCAATTATTTGAACTAACTAGGAGATGCAATTGTAGAATTCTTTGGAGGGAACAGGGTGGCCTGCATACAGGAAGATGAGCTGTAATTTGCAATTTAAAGGCCATTCTTGAGGGTCTAGACATTTATTGTATGTTTGTAATGTTATTTGACTCTTGCATTGTGATTTCGCTAATCTCACCGCAAATTTAAACATCGAGTAAACTATTAAAATAGTCCCTCACTTTGTGTAAGACACTCTTAAATAGATTCTTGATATCATGAATATTTTAAAAAGGTCCTTTGACTCTATCAACTTTTACTCAAATTAGCCTCTCTCAAAATATGGTCAGAACTAAATTGATAGTAAGTGATTAAAGATAGAGATCAAGTTGATAGTAAGTTGTTAAAATATAGCAACCTAATTGATATTAAGTGGTTAAATATGGGGACTAACTTGATAGTTTAATAAAGTCGGAGATTTTTTAAAAATATTTATAATCTCAAAACCTATTTAAGAGTGAAATGTCTTACAAAACATAGACTAATTTGATGGTTACTCTTTAAACATGCACTTAGTTTTCGAAAGAAACAAGGGTTTGATTGGTTTTCTGCACGGAAGCACCTTTTGATCACTGGCCACCATTCATGTACCCAAATCAGGGACCTCATGTGCAAGAAGCAAACAGACAAGAGTATGACTGTTCAATAATCAATATTGAGATGTGTGACAACCTGTAACAAAATAATGAATCTGAGTATATTATTAGCAGAAGGATCCATTTGATGTGCTAAATAGAGATATTTTTTTGTTTCTTTTGACTCAGGGTTCTTTTTGTTTTGAGAGGATATACTCTTTTTATAAACCCACTTGCTAATAACACTGATTTAACTATCACCCTACTAATAATGTGATATCAGAGTGTATGATATTTTCTTTTGACATTTTATTTTTTAAAACGATCAATGTAATAGTATTGTTAGTACTATTTTTCCACCATAGCCACCAAACCATCCTCATAAGAGACATCTCTACGGGATTATCGTTATTTTTAAAATTTTGGCAAACAAGTCCCTATAATTTACCTTTGGATATATTATATTTGGTGATTTCAATTTTCAACTATTAAACGTGTCATTCGATTTAAGATAAGAAGTAGGTCTTGTATGATCATAAGATTTAGATACAACATTTAGGTGTACACACATAAAAGAAATAAAGTAGAAAAAGAAAATATTAAATAATTCATATTTTTAACATAATTAAATGATGTTTAATTTTACATGTGTGTTCAAAAGTAATTATCATTTAGGGTTGTGACCAACTAATATAAGACTGTTTTTTCCGATTTGTAATTCTTCTTACCTATATTGTAAACTTCTTAACTTTTTGTTTTGTTTACCTATGTGCATAAATTGCATCCATATGATTTGATTGTGAGATTGTTATTAGCAAACAAATTTATTGAATTCTCTCACCAAGCCAAGCCAACTACATATATTGTCTTTTTTGTTAGTTTAGATAAATAATTTGACTTCTATAATCCGTATTCCGTACTAGCAAAACGAGAAATGATAGAGACGACGTAAATCGTCTGCTATATCATTTGGATACATTAAGACAATAAAAGTACTTAAAGTTAATTCAGACACACCTTAATATTATATCAGATAATCTTGACAAAAATAAATAAATAATAATATATCAAATAATTTGAATTTTACATAAAAAAAGTGTAGAGATGGTCGATGTAAATATATGAAATTTTTTGTTGTCAAGTAGTCTATAATATATGAATGAGATAATAAAATTAACGTTAATTTAGTTTCAAAATAATTGAAAGACCACCGTTATATTCTTATCATTCTTCTTCTATTTTTTTTGAAGGATATCATTCGTCTTTTTATTTTTTATTTTTTTTTATATATCAAATATCATTCTTCTTCTAATAGTTTTTCAATATAGTTTCAAATAATATCACTTTGAGAAATTAAGCATTAATTCCAGGAAGGAACACTTGTAGGGGAAGGTATCGTAAAAGGAAAAAAAAAAAAGGTGAAACAAAAATTGTCTTTAATACCGAGAGTATGTTTCTTTACGAGGGATCCCCTCCCCTCTAAGTTTAAGACTTATAAGCATAGCTCTAAAAGTTTTACATTTTAAATGAATATAACTAAACTCTTAATGAGGCTAATTTTTATTAGGGCTTGTTTGATTTTGCATTTGTGCAAGTCATGACTAATAAATATAAACTCTCATCACTAAAGATTCAAACCACAAGTTCACAACCCACCATATTTTATGAGACTAACATTTTCTACTACACCTAAATAAAAGTCGTTGCTAATACATCCGTCTCACTTAGCAATACAGTTGTCTCAAATTATTTCTCAATTTAGAATATCAAGACAATATTTGTTAACTATTTCACTAACACTACTTTGAACTACTCCAATTAGTATAGATACTTTAAACTATACACACTATTTTACTATCTAGTTCAACATAGCCAATAATTTTCTTAAGAAATGGATTAGCTTAAAATGACACGTGTGAGATGGATGATTTTTGTATTTTTTTGCTTGAGCCAATAATTTTAGGTATTCTTTTTTGTCTCATGTTAATGAGAAAACTTAAAGGGGTACACACCAAAACCAAAAGAAAAAGAAGGGATTAAAGAGAAAAAGGAAAAGAGATAAAAAAAAGGAAAAGTTTCAAATTAGAAGCTAACCGTGCTTTTTTTTTCTCCCACTTGTCAAACTAGTTACCTTGCCACCCACTCCATCAACATTCTAGTCACCTAATACACAAATAACCAATATATATAAACTTGCTGATCAATCTAATTAATGATGTACAATTAGGTTCTTTTAAATGACATTCTTATGTTTCTCTAACACAATTAAGTTAGCGTTAATCATCTTTCGATCGAACCCTACATTATCAGAATCGAGAGTCACTGAGTTAAAGATGAAAAAAAGCTCACTCTTTCTTGTTATTTACTTCTAGCTCAATGTGATGAATGAAGCTTTTTCACACATGCATTGTTAATAGATTTTATGCAATATTATGTAGCAGAAAATATACAACATTATGAATTCATGTTTAGGAAATTTATAGTTTTTCATACAAGTGTTGAGAATGGTCGTTTTTTTAACTTGGTTGTTAATATTTGTGGGAATGGTGTGTTTGGTCATATTTCATGCATGTGTTTCTGAGTGGTTTTCTAGAAGTGGAGGAAGAGGAGCAATGATTGATAGGGGAAGAAGAAGAATTTCCAAAATTGATTTGGAGAATCTTCCATGTTATGATTATGTTGTTGATATAACTAGCACTATTGATTGTGCAATTTGCTTGGAGAATTTTACTATTGGAGATAAGTGTAGATTGTTACCATCTTGCAAGCATAGTTTTCATGCTCAATGTGTGGATCAATGGCTTTTGAGGAATTCCATTTGTCCAATTTGTAGATCTATGGTTGGTTCTCATAGTGGAGACAAAGTTGTTATAGGTAACAATGGAAGAGAAATCATAGAAAGTGGTCCATCTTGAAATGTTGGTATAGAATTGAACAAACTCTCTTATTGAAGATGTAATTATTTAATAATTAGTAATTTATTATTAGATAGCTACTCGATTACTCTTTATCTAAGTCATGTAGTCCTTTGAGGTAAACATACTTTCTTATTTTCAATGCAATTTTATTTTATAGTTTACTTATATTTCATCTCTCTTGCATGACCTCTATCAAGTGTTTTTAACACTACAACTTGTTAATTAAGTAAAAAAAACGGTTCGATACATAGACAATTACTTTTTTTTTTTACTAAAAAATAAATTTTTACAATGATAAAAAAATGAGACGATATTTTTTTTAATTTATTATAAATATTTTAGTCTATCGTTGAACCGAGTTCATATTAGACGCATGTTAAAGGTAGCCACAAGTTAGTTACGTTGGGGCACACTTTAAGCACTTTAATTAGTAAGTTTTTTCTGAAAAGTTGTGTATTGAGTGCATTGGAAATTGTAATTGTTGATTTATTAAAAGAAATTGTGTATTGAGTGCATTGAAAATTGTAATAGTTGATTTATTAAAAGAATAATTGCTAAATTTGAAATGCTTAAAGAGTGCCTCGGAGACACTCGTTAACAAGACCCTTAAGATTATCATATAATTAAGTTTACTAACTCATTGTAATTACCATTTTCTCTTTAACAATTTAAAAAAACCAACGTGTTGACTACAAAAAATTAAAACGTGTCAATCAAATTTTATTTTTGACAAGAGTGAAGGTGTTTGATTCAAGTCTAGAAATTACATTCTCGAGAATACATTGGTAGAGAATGTTTATGCTTAAGTTTGTTATAAGGTTGATTTTATTTTTTTATTTTAGGGTATAAAAGTTTTCAATAATGAGATAACTTTCATAATTTACATGAATTGATTTATAAATTTTATTCTATTTTTATTCATATGAAATTTTAAGTACATTTTTGTTTTAACAATAGTTTTTCTAGAAATATTAAATCGTGTGGCAAACATTTTTTTTATAAAAAATATCCGAAAATCAATACTTATCTTATAAACAAGTTCTATAGTTGACTAGCAACCCCTTTTCCTACACTCAACCATAAGTTACTATTTTTTAACAAGAACCAATTAATACTCTTATGTATTATTTTTAATCTTATGTTAATGAGAAAACTAAAAGTTAAAGAAGGGAATTAAAGAGAAAAAGGAAAATTTTCAAATTACAAGCTAACTGTGATTTTTTGCTTCAACTTGTCTAACTAGCTACTTAACTTTTCCACTCACTCCATCACCTAATACACAAATGACAAATATGTTAAATGGAATTCTTGAGTCACCTAATACTATAAGTTCATTGTTACATTCTGATCGAACTATAGATCATCATAGCCTTATTTTTTTTATTATCAGAGCTCTTGTCTTCTGAGAACCAAAGAGTTAAAGACGAGAAAAAGCTCACTCTTTCTTGTGGTTTATTTATAGTTTACAGTTTTTTTTTTGCAGATATTTTGTACTATAAAGAAACTGAGGAAAGTTGGTGCATCCAATGTCTTGCTACATTTAATTACAGTTCCAGAAGCAGAAGAATTTCCTATATCAAGACTCAAGAGGTGACAACAAAAAAAGGTTGTAATTTTTAGAATTTTTCTTATAATATGCACACACAAAAAAAAACTCAAAATTATGAATGAGGCTTCACCTATACATTGTTAATAGATATTTTGCAATGTTATTTAGCATGAAAAATATTCAATTTTATGAATTTATTACATGTTGATACTTGAGTATGTATGTATGTATTTGAAATGAGAAGGTCTTTATAATTTTTACTAATATTTGTAGGAATGGATTTCTTGTTTCTATTTCGTGAGTGTTGTTTCAAAAGAAGCATTTCCAAAACTGATTTGGAGAAGCTTCCATGTTATGATTATGTTGCAAAAGAAAATGGAAGTAACCCTTTGGATTGTGCAATTTGTTTGGAGAATTTCACTATTGGGGATAAGTGTAGATTGTTGCCTATCTGTAAGCACATTTTTCATGCTCAATGTGTGGATAAATGGCTATTGAAGACTCCGATTTGTCCTATTTGTAGATCTAGGGTTTGTTCTCATAGTGCAAACAAAGTTGTTATAGGTAACAATGGAAGAGAAATTGAAAGTGGTGTATCTAGAAATGTTGGCTTAGAATTAAGAGGAAATAATCCAGCATAAGAAGTAGAATCACAAAGGAAATATCCCGTCTAATATGGCTAGCTACGACGTGGTGTATTTGGTTGAAAATAAATAATACTCTTTTTAATGAAAAAGTGGCTAATATTTTAAAGGTGGTGAATCATGACGAACAGTTATCTTGATCTTGGTTTATATATAGGGAAGGAAATAACAAATATTTGTTTATTCAGTGTAATCTGTATTTTTAGAGATTAATAATATGTATTGGAGATGTAATTAGTTAATAGTTTGTTATTTACTAGTCATTTGCTTGCTCTCTATATATGTAACCCTTTGATTTAAAATAGTTTCTCATTTTCAATACAATTTTATTTTATATTTTGTGTATATTTTAATCTCTTCTATAACCTTTATCAAGTTTTGTAAAGCTGCAACTATCTAAGGGGATACCCTAAATCCCGTTGATGGATAAAAAAGTTGAGATGATATCTACTACTATTTTTCCTTATGTTGTAGAGATTGGAGCTTTATCTATGACATCTATAAATATAACTGTATATAAATGGAATACATCATTTTATGTTGAATTTTTTCTTCTATTTTTACCCTTCATTTAAATTATTTTATCATTTTTATATTATTATTTAAATAATCAATTGAAAATTAGTTAAATCTCATTGAAATAGGAACAATCAAAACAACAATATGAGGAGGAATATTCAACAATATAAACAATATTGAACACTATAAAAAAACCTTATTTTAACCTTATAAAAATATTGTGTTTTAATGTAACATTTTTTTCTTGTGATTTTACCTTCTATTTAATTATTTTTATTTTATCATTAAGCGGAAAGACATACATGTAATACATGTAACAATGGAGTCTTTTTTTCGTTGTTGAGTAAAATGCAACAATGGTGTCTTTTATTATCAGTACCATTGTTATTACATTATTTTGATCCTTCTAGTTTATTCATTTCTTTTAGTTGTCACACTTCAATTTTTCAAGTATAAAGCACCCATTGATTGCTGAGTTGAACAATGATTTGCTTGTTAGATGGAGACATGTACTCATGTCCTAGAGTTAGTTCTGCAGCTTCTGCTCATGGATCACTTTCTTACCTTTTCTTTATTTTCTTTTTTTTGTATATTCTATTTTTGAAGGATTTTTTTTGTATATTCTATCGTGATTTTTTTCCCCGAATATTCTACCGTGTATAAGGAGTTGGAGCACTATCAAGAGTCTAGCCTTCTAACTGGCCGAGTTCAAATTCACACGATGATAATTGTAAAACCATCATTGAAGTCATTTTAACTTAAGACTATTATTTTTCTACCCTACCCTACGCATTTCTTACGCGTCCTATTTTTTTTTTCTTCCAAAATTACCTTTGGTTCAACAAATATAATATGAACTATAGCTTAGCTTCTAAAACCCGAACATGTCATATATATAACTCGAAATCAAAAACTCCCATCACTTCAACAATTTCTATTTTAACTTTACCAAACTTCTCTCTCATACCCTAAAATTCGAAAACCTAACATAATGTGATTCTTGACAATTTTTTACTCAAAAGCATCATATTTCAAGCATTTTCAAAAATTAAACACAAAATAAGATTACATTCCCTCGATTTCTCAATCTTTGGGTTGCAACTTTTTGTTCCTGTCATTGAACTTGTTCAGATTATATTCGCCGAACTAGATTTTTCCTAGTTTGGTTGGGTGGATCTGAGCAGGGCAGGGTGTGGCAATAGCCACATCAGCCCTGGCCCAATTGTTTTAGTATTTTTTTTTGGATCAGTGCAGTCATTCAATATTCAACAGTCCAGTCCACCACTTTCTATTTTCTGATTTTTATTAGTATCAGGAAATGTACCCCATACCCCAAAAATTATACTCCTACCCCTACAGACTATTGAAAATGTCAATTTTAACCCTTTCAAATATCATACCCACTCACCCCTCACTCCACTTTTCCCGAAACATTTTTCTCTTTCTCATCTTCTTGAAATTGAAATTGAATCAAGATAGTGAGAGTAGTAGCGATAGCAGTACTAAAATTGAAATTCATTTTAGCTTTTAGGTTTTGGTTACTGAAATTTATTAAATTTAAGACAATTTTTTTTTGCC
>Ga0315915_1003316_pt1 | contig 20442 bp, 9 predicted proteins | sample MpolbnodulesMG_FD_207738 | JGI IMG/M metagenome (GOLD analysis project Ga0315915, IMG submission 207738) | Medicago polymorpha root nodule microbial communities from Los Angeles, California, United States - branched nodules | ecosystem: Host-associated > Plants > Roots > Nodule | place: USA... | reverse complement strand
ATTAAATGTAGTTAACTCTATTAGTATGTATTTCTTTTGATTGGGATTTTGTGTGATTCTAATTCATCTTATGATATTGATGTTATTCTTGCTTTCTATGTTTTGATCTTATGGATTTGAATTGTGATTGAAAAATACCTTTTGAATCTAGGTTAGAGTAATCTTCTATCAATACTTTTGTTCTAGACATGGAACTTAGATTGGTAATCACTTTGAATATTGGAACTTAAAGCTTTTGTATCATTGTATAGTGCGAGACATCGATAATATAACGACACAATCGACTATTGGACCATTTAATAGTGCGAGACATCAACAATTAAACGATCCAATAGAAATCACGATATCATTTAGACATGAATGATGTTGTTGAGCAATATGTGATAATATCGATAGACAATTAAAATCCGCAACCCAAATCCGAGAATACGTACAAGTAGGTTGATGAAGTTTAATCCCAACATACTTATTTCCCTGTTAACTCTCGTCCCATTTATAAATTCTTAGTTTGATAGTTTATGAAACAAAACCATCGGAAAACCCTAGCTCAGAACGATATCGATTGTTGAACGGCTTAGAATATCGCACCAGTCCCTGTGGAGACGATATATACAATACTTACTTTTGATTGATATACGTAACAATACTACATCAGTAATGACAAGTGGTCATCAAAACACAAGACAAGGTGATTAAGATATTATCGGGTAAACAAATCCTTCAATCAATGAATTGTCAACAAAAACATCATTTGTGCCAAGCATCCAAGTCATCGCCTGGATCAACGATCATTTCTGTGGTCATTAGTCCTCCATGCCTACTTCATCATCTGACCTAGGGTTGGACAAGCAAAACCAAACCAACCGCAAACCGATAAACCTGTGTGCTTTTTATGTCTTTCAAGTGGGCCGGTTCAGGTGATGGGTTCAAAAAGTGGAAAAATACATTTAGGAAATTGCTCTTCTCACAACAAGAAATATTCACTCCCAACTGAATTGACGAAAGTACCCCTGTGTGACTTAAGTCACGCTCGGTAGGTTCAACGTGAGTTAACTCACACAGGTTGTAACTCCGTGTGACTTAACTCATGTGGGATGGATGTTCTATTTTGATACAAAACCCATCAGTCCCACACTCCAACAACCATTTTCTTTCCCTCTTCACCTCAAAAAACCCAAAAAGTGCGAATTTTTGGGTGAAAATCTTCATTGCAAATTATACAAGTCACTGAACAGTTGAGAATTGTAATCGCGTTTGCTTTGCCGCAAAAGCTTGGATTTCTAGCTTCTACCCAACTGGTGTTTTGTCACTTTAACTGCATTTTGCAGATTCACTTTTCAGATTGTCAAACATCATAGGAAAAGCAAGAATCGCGTTTGGGGTAAGAAAACACACGTTTGGGGGTTGTGAACGCACAACCAAACAGACGCTAAGTTAATAATATTTTTATCTTGTCTTTGTTAAGATAATAAAGCCATCTTCTCCATGGAAATGTCATCCTGCTTGCTCTCAAACACAATATTTTTGTGTTTAATTTTTCAACAGGTATAATATGAAAGGGAAAATTACACTAACTTCCTCCGATATCTCTTTAATTGACACAAACGCCTCTTATAGTACGCCATGTCTTAGCATAGGCATACTCCTGTATAGTGCACTGCTCAGTTTGTTACATGATGTCTAGCACGAGTGTGCACCTTAGCATAGGCATACATCTTGAGTATAAACTGTCGTGTAACTAACTGATCAGAGTTAGTTAGGGGTTAGCTCAACACTCCTATATAAGGAGCAGCACCCCCTCTGTGATCATTAAGTTTGAGCTCTGAAGCACCAGCACGCCTATTTTTGAAAAGTACCTGTACTGGCATCGGCACATGCAGTACCCAGGCGTGCACGTTGTTTGGTATGCCCGTGGTACGTCAAACAATAAAAAGCGCTGTTAACAAAAATGTAAAACAGAATTTAGAATACCCAGAATTCTCTCCACTGAAATGTAAATCAGGTATTCATTCTGACATCAAGCAGGAAGTAGTCTCAGTGGTCTATTTTCATTACAAACTCGAGGCCATACTTTCGGTACATAAAGATGTAGTATTCGATTGCCCAACTCAAATTTCTGCACACCACAATACTCTGCACATTATATGCATTTACACCAACCTTACATTTTTACACCTCTGAAATAATAATAATCACATTTGTTTTTTTCATTAATACTTAGCTACTCCAAGATAGTATATTCACAACTCCTCGACAATATTCTCTAACTATCCTATCTCCTTTCGCAACCCCTTCAAATTACTGAAAGTGATATGCTGCATCATTTTCATGGCTTAGGGCTCCTCCCCACACACACTTGAAAACTGGTTACATTCAAAAAACATGTATTGCAGTTTTTACACCATCTTTCTCAATCCTAAAACAATATCACTCCACCATGTTGAACTTCATCTACTTTCCCCAATCACTACTCCATCTATTAAGCCATATTTGTTATTCAATATCTTAAACCACAATCCATGATTTTCAATTTGCATTCTCCAAAGTTATTTTCCTAGCAGCATGTTTTTGATGCCTAGCCCTCCATTCTCTCTCAAAACACACTCTATCCAATTTTACCCAATGAATTCTTCTTGCCTTCTTACTCCCCCAAGATAAACTGTTTAAAATATAATTAAATTTGTGCCACAGTATATGATGATGCTTCGAAATAGGAAAGAAAATAGATCAGGATAACAGACATGACAAATTTTAACAGAAGAGAAAATTCAATTCCTCCGATTAGACAGCCGATTTTTTATGATTTATGACTGACATCCTAGAAGATTTCCTTCTTTGGTTTACGCCAATAGAAATAACCAAATACTTGAAGGAAATAGAGTCAACCGCAATTAAGGACCAATGCCGCTACTACTTCTAACCACGATTGGTTGACGTTAACATCCACCAACAAACTTATATGTAAGTTTACTTTGAGTTCTAAGACCAGCTCGAATAATTGCTTTCATAGCCCTTATATTTGACCATCATTTCTTACCAACACGATGTGAACCTAAGGTGAAGGGGTTCAAGAAGAAATGATATTTTCATTTCTTCTATAAACAAAAATCCAGAACCAAGAAAGAAATTGAAAACTTACAAAGGCGGAATAGATTAGAATATGGAGATGAATGATCGTCACTGCATGAAGAAGATAAGATCAAAACGGTGATCACCGCAAGAGATTTTAAAAGCCCCATTGATGATAAGATCCACAATTTGTTGAACCAGCCTCTGGACAGGTTTGAAAACTTTTCAAGTTCTATTATCATCAAAACTAGTTAGAAATGTCTGTGAACTACTTATACTTGAACTTGCCAAGTTCTATTATCATCAAAACTAGTTAGACAGATTTCTAATTAGTAATCGTCTCTTAGACTCACTAGACTTCTAGTAATCAAACCCACTTGAGATCCTTGAGCCTCTTGGAGGTCCTCATTACAACTAGCAAATCTTGCAAATTGTAAATGGGAAATTTGTGTGTGTGTCTTCTGTACTGGGAATAATAATAATGAACAGAAATGGAGATAACAGATCGTCTTGTTTCAACTCATCACAGATTCCTATGTAACTAGCTAACTAATACTACAACTGATGATGTGCTTAAGCACTCCTTGATTTACCTCTTCCAAATGATTTACAAAAGGCTTATGTTTGCCTATGTGTAATCTTATAACAAAAAGGAAATTTAACTACACTAAAATGAGAAATCTCCTTACCTTTGGGATTTACTCATGCACTAAATTTTTGAACAAACTACAAGAAATTTGCATAATTCCAACTTACAAGAGATCTCTTCCAACATAGACAAATAATTTCAACAGTAAGAATTCATGATGGCAAACAAAAGCAAAAATATTCATCAAAATACTCTTGAGAATTATTGAAAATTTTCTATATATTTCCATTATTATGTTCAATGGGAACATCAGAAATACAGTTGTAAATGTAAACTATGTTCAATCAGAACATTACAAAGAAATAACTAGAGAGAACAAACAAGTAAAACACTGAGTTGAGGATTTCAGAATCCTTATAATTAGTAAATTCCCATCCCCATTGCAACCCAAGTTGCTTACAACATTCTTAACCATTTATGAAAGTTAATTGTTTGGAATTCAGTCATTAGTAGCTAAGCTATGGCCAGCTACAACTCGTTCTCCAGAAGAAAACTTGCTGGTTCACATTTCGCAGTATAGCTAAATTTTGATGTGCAATACTTCCTATGTGCCCCTGTAAGTTTCCCTGTCCCAGCCTTCTTGTGAAAGTCAACCATTAAACTAGAGCACTCTCTGCAAGTAGTCAACAAACAAAGCAGTCACTATTTAGTATTTATTTAGCATAAATTTCATAATAACTATAGAAAAAGGTTATGGCACTGATTGTGTAAAATTTTCTACAGATGCATCTAATCGTATCTCCCTATGATGTCATTTCGTTATATCTCTCAAAGAATTACTAGCCGGTTTACACGTACATCTAATCATATCATAACTCATAATGATGTCTAGCGTTGTTATATTTCTCAACAAAAATATCTTCATGTGGGATATGATTGAATGTTCAATTTTTATAGACCAACACAATTGCGCATAGTTTTTGAACTCATAATGAATAAGCCATCAATTTAGTTGGAACTAGAAAAAATTGAACTTTAAAATGCTTACAAGAGTTGATCTTCAGAGTAGTTGGTGTGCCATTCACATGTCTTGCTCCACTGTTTGACACCATACATAGTGCATTGGGCTGTATATACAGCAGCTGCAGCTAGTTGAGAAGGAGGGAACTTCAACATTGCATATTCTACAAGAGATAGCTCTATCAAGAAGAAAGCTAGCAGCTCAAGCTGTTTCATGATGAGGAATATAGCAAAAAGTATTTGTAATTAGTAACTATGGTATTGCTAGTTGTGATAAAAAAAATGGCATGGAAATATATTAGGCAGAAATTTGAGTACTTACTTTTCTGTCTGCTTGAGCTGCCTTTAAGAACCTTCTCATGAAAACATAGGCTGTTGGCACAGATATGTTAAACTTCAATGCATTGACCATCACCTTCTCCTGCAAAATTTTACACACAAAGCTCAGTTACTTGTCGTCAGAATTTTTAGAAAAAGGTCTGCGCTACCGCATTAAAAGATTAAGGTTTAGGTTTTTTATGTCTCTGCAGTCGCTCTACAAAGATTTTCAATGTCACCGCAGAAACCGTAAGAGGACCACAGTTTGGTTATGATATTGAGTGGCTCCACAAATGTTATAAATGTAAAGCTTCTGACAATAAGCAAGCAAAGAAATGTTACCATTTCCAGAACTTCTTTCCGGGTGTATGCTCTGTCTGATATAAGAATTAGATCTCCAACCACAGGCACTGAAACTTCCTCATACTTGCATGCCAAAAGCATTGCCACTAGACCAACCAACTGAAGCTTCTTTCTTACCACAGACTGTTTTTCCAAAAATCTGTCTATAAGATTGACAGTGAGAAACAATGTCTCATGCATGAGATCGAATTTGTCATGCACCTGAAAAGGGTTCATACAAAACAAGTAAGCATTATCAATATTTGGGGGGGAATTAAATTTACTAAAAGTTAATGATAATTATATTTAAGAGTTAATTATGTTTTTAGACATAATTAATCCTATATTTAATCCAGGAGGCAAGTCAATAGCATATTTTAAGGCATTCAGAAGGAACATTGAATATACCTCAATAAGCCAGTCAACCAGTATAGCCCTCATCCTTTCATTAATGTCAAATTGCTGTGCCATATAGTTTGGTGAAACACAGCTAGTACTCTGCATGTAGTTAATGCTCTTAGTTATTGAAATTTGATTGGAGAGAATTGCAATATTAATTGGAATTCTGAAATCAATTTACATAAAACTATAAAAGTGATATACTCATATGGTCTAATTAGTGAGAGAATTTAGAAGTATATATTTGTTACATACAGTGAAAAAAGTTACTATAATAAAATAGAAAATACAATAAATGCTTCCATTGACATTAGGGCTCAACCAGAGTGGATGTGGACAGGTGTCAAACTATGTCAGTGTGAAAATGACACACACCATTAAATTCAATTATTGTTTTTCTCAAATTATTATAGGTGTCTATGTATGTGTCAGTGTGGTGTATGGTGTCCATAACCCATTTGAAATTTGAAATAAAATCCAAATGATCAGATAAGTGTTCTAAAATATTGATTCCAAGTGTACCTCAACTTTTCTGTAGTAAGAATAAAGATCTTCAATATATTCAGCAACTGCAAGAGGGTCATTTGCATCAGGGGTGTCAATGTCCATAACAGGCTCTTCCATGATATCCTCCATCTCAACTTCCTCCTATATAAGACCAATTATTTGCAGTCAACAACTAAAATTTGATAAAGGATTTAAAGTTTGAACTTATTAACGAATTAAATAAACAAGACATTATAAGACCAATTATTACCATCCGATCCGATTCGCTATGCATTTGTTCTGTCTGCTCTAAAGCCATTGGCACTGGCTGATCCTCCACTGGCTTGTGTTCATCATCAACAAATATGAAATCTCCAAATCCATTTGAACTTGAATTTGCCAAGTTTGACTTTTTGGTAGTTCCCTATTCAAATTGACCCCAATACTCAAAATCTTAGTCAAAAGGTAAGAATCTGTACAATGTAGCAAAATTTCACCAAAGGAATAACAGTTTCTACCTCAGCATTAGTTGTTTTTGTGCTAGCAATCTTTGCAGCAAACCTCCTAATATAACAGTAAATCAAGATAAGTCCATCATCATGTTAGCAAAACTTGCATGGTAATATGATGAAAAATTCCATCATTTCTGATCTATAATGCACTGACACAGACATCTGACAGAGACACCGTGACATATAGATGTAGATACCGATGACAATTTAATTTAAGAAAATAATAATAATTGAATTTAACCACATAGGATAATGTGGCGTCGGACTTCTGTCGAACACTAGACATGCCAATAATCTGAATTGTCAATGCTACATAGTTTCTGATTTGGTTTTTAAAATTGCAAATTGCAATATTCAAACACTTGTCTCAGTATCTTTGTTTTTTCTTATGGTCAACCAATCCAGAAATTCAAATCACACTAAAGGGTCTATGAACCAAACCAGAAACTTAAATCATCAAATCCTCACCTAGTGATGGGTCGATGAACCGGATCCGCTTGTATCTTCTCACAAACATCATTTCTCCTGTGATACACCCACAAACCATAAATCAAAACCAAAAACCAAAAAAATAAAACAAATTCACAATCACAATTAGAATTGTATATAAAATCTGATCAAGAATTTACTCTGACAATGCCCTCTTGTTAACAACACAAGGATAAGGACGTCCTTCCACAACCAAATTCTGATTAATCACACCCAATGCCCTTCTGTTTTGCACAACCTTTCTAGAATCTAACCCTCCTATTATCACAAAAACAATTAATTAATAAATTAAAAAATTCAACAACCCATTTTGAAATTTTCAATCTTTGAATCAAAATCATAATCCAAATCCCTTAAAAATCATAATCAAACCTTCAAAATTTGTGGGGTTGTTGTTAGAAACATTCTTTTCCTGAGAAAACTTCATTTTCTTCAATGAAAAAAAAAATCAAACACAACCCACAAAAAAAAATTGAAGATCCTAGAAGAAGAAGGGCATGAAAATGAAGATCCTTGAAGAAAAAAAAGGAAGAGAGAAACGGTGACAGTAGTTGAAGTGAAGAGAGTGAAACAACGTTTGGGGCTATTTGTCTGTGGTGAACACAGAGGTTTATGTTTTGAAATAATTAACGGCTAGTGATTTGTGACCGTTGGATTATTCAGATTTAAAAAAATAAAATTATTATGTTTTTTCTTTTTTCTATTTGTACGCTGTTATGTCATAAGGAGAATAACGGTAATGTGACATGTGATGTAAAGAGGTGTCTTACAAGCAATCCATCACGATTCTCTTTTTTTTCAAATCACAATTATTTTTTTACTAAATAGATATATAATAATATGATAAAGTGTAATTAGTTTTTACTAAATATATCTTAATTTGAATTTTTCAAATAAGTTTAAGGTAGATGATTTTATATGACGTGTAATTAGATTTGATCATTTAGATATTTGTGTATGTATTTTAGAAAATAATTTTATTATAAATCTAGATGGTGAAATATGTTTGAATGTTTGTGTGATATTATTTTTTTTAAATAAATAATATAACGTTAATTTAAATTTATCTTATTTATATTAATTTTTTTAGGATAATTATTTATATTAATTAGTTTTTTTAAAGGATTATTTATATTAATTAGTTAAAAATACAATTTAAATATTGCGTATTTTTTATTAAAAAAAAAAAAAAGATTTTAGAATTTGAGTATGTCAAAGAAGAAAAATACTTGATGAACGAAGAAAAATCGAAAAATATGTCATGTACCCTTCACATTACTTGCCCAAAAAGGCCATTTAGCCTCTACCTCATGAGCTTTATGTTGTATTTTCTATTGATAGCAGGGCAAAAAGCCTAGTAACTCGGTGCAAAAAATGTTTATTTAAATGCCTCTTTTCACGAGAATAATTTATGTAAAAACTTGGCGGTTCAACGACAAAGGTGGGCGACTAGAGCATCAAAGATGGGTGTTTTCCAACCTTTTTCACATTGTTCTAAATTATGTTTTGTTTTTCTTTGACTATGTATTCAGTTACAATGAGTTGTTAAACACCTAAAGATTGGGGTTCTAAGATGAGACTTTATTTATTTGTTGAAATTTTATAATGCATGATTTGTATTATTCAATATAATCTGAGTTATATTTAATTTACATATGTATCGAGCTTAATGCTTTTAGACTAAGAATTGACTTCTTTTAGCATTAAATTGATCTTAGGTTAAGGTTTATAGATTGGCATTTGGCTTTAACTGATATCGCTACATAAGTATTTTGTTCAAGAATCGTTGAAAAATTAGGGATTCTTAGTATGATGTTTAGGTTCCAAGACACATGTGCGAGTATAAGGCCTGAGCCTGAGAGCAATATAACATTCTAACGTCTCCTACATCTGTGCGAGTATAAGTCCCTTTAATAGTTGTGGAGCAACATGACATTTTGGACTCAATTACATTGGGGAGGATAGGTCCATGATATATCGGTATGGAGCAATCTGACATCTAGAGGGACGAGAATCTTAGGCCCATAAGGTTAGCCATCATTTATATAATCCTTAGGTCATATTTGATATAAGACTTGCATTAATCCAACAAAAAGGTAGAGGAAATTGAAGAATTGTAATCGCCGTTTAAAATCTAAATAAAAAACTCATTTATTTTTCATCGTAATCAAACAACTTTTCAAACTCCCCTCAATTTATAGTTTTTAATTATAAGTTTAGTAAATTGCCTGGTAGAAAACAACAATTTATGTGGAGATGATATCTTACTGTTGTATTACTTGAAACAGTTTGGTGCACTTGTCAAATTTGTCATCAAGGAGACATGCAACCCGATTGCAGACGTGAACTCGTGGTTAGGCCGCATTTGAACTATAGTAATTGGGTTGCTAACCATTGGTCATTTAGAGTAGGGGAGTCTAGTCTGGCAGAGTTTGGAGTGGTGTTTCGCTGAAGGAGGTGGGTGTTATGGGACGCATTACCTAGTAGAATATTTGGTTATGTATGCTTTGGATATTTTGTTTTGTATTTCTGGATATTTTAATTTGGATATTTTGTATGATTTGGATTTTTATTTTTTTTAGGAAATGATTTGGATAATATTATTATTTGTTTTATTAGATATGTGTGTTAATAATATGTTTTAATGTGTGTTGGTAAAAAAATATGTTACTGGTCCCATAAGTCCTAGCTGACAAAAATGTCGAAATTGTTAGACCGGACGTCATGACTGGGATTCGAACCCTGGTACCTCCACTTTTTGTGTGTGAGTTTATGATGGCTTTGTCATCTCGTCTACCTAAAAAAGAAATATATATATATATATATATATATATGCTACCGACGTGTGGAGAATATGTGTGTTGTCACTAAAAAAATGCATTTCGAATTCTATATCCCAAAATCATAATTCGAAATATATCAATATAAAGAATATTGTTGGACCTATATTTTCAATGAGGATTGTCTAGGATAATTGAACCTATATTTTCAACGAAGATAGTCCAGAACATTTACTTTATTTTTTTTCTCTTTCTATTTTCTAACTCAAGTATTCCCTCCGTTTTTAAATGAGTGTCGTTTTATCTAATTGCACATAAATTAAGGAATTGAATGAAATAATCATTAAACATAACACTTTTATTAAATTGTCGTTGTTTTATATGAAAAAGACAAACTTAAAGTTGCATTGAAAATTGTGTGAGAAAAAAAGTTGGAGTATTTATTGAGGGTAAAGTTTGAAGAAAAAAATTAAAGTTGTATTGAAAATGTAAAGTGACGTTCATTTTAAAACAAATTTTTTTGGTTTAAAGCGACACTCATTTTGAAACGGAGGGAGTACAATGTTTTAAAAAATCATCGGATTGACCAATTAAATTAAGGGTCATGTTAACTTGTGCCCTAATGGCACATGTTAAGGAACCTAAAAAAAAGTAACTTTGCATTGGATAACATAATATTTTAACTTTTAAGAAGTTGACTACACGACTTTTAATATGTATATTTCTATAATGAGTTCTTTAACATGTGCCTTTGAAGGTACAAATTAACATTTGTCTTAAATTAAATAAGCTGAAAAAATTGGTCAACTCACCAATGCATTTAAATTGAAAAGTAGTCAAATTATCGATTGGTTTGATTCTAGTCGTACTAGAGTTTAATTGAACTAGGATTGAACATACTGAGATATAGTTGAATCAACTGATTTTTATATTTTGTATTTTTTAATTTATAACTTTTACGTTTCCTACATTTTTATTTTTGTGTATTTATTATTTTTCTATTCGATTCAATTGTGGTTGAAATAATTTAACTTTTTTTGAAAGGAAATAATTTAACTATAATCAGCTTACTCTGTCTAATTTGATTTTTAAAATATTGTTCTAATAGGAAGAAAAAAAATTCAAAAAAGAATAACTCAAATGCGCTCTACCGCACTAGGAAATGAATATAAGCTTTCCTCTCTTTTATTTTATATATTTTGGTGCAATTTCCTCTTTTTATTGTATTGTACATTATTTTTCTTTCGCTTTTTTTCATTTTTAGGATAAAAATGCACGTGCATATGATTGCTTAATTAGAAAATCCAATCCAAGAGTAGATAAACAATGCCAATAATCAAAATGGTGGGGTTCCGTTGGTTGAATTGTAAAGGACAATTTAAGGGTACCATACCATACCAAATCAAATCCAATCACAAAATTATATTATACGGAGTAGCATAAGTAAATTGAATGTTTGCAAACTTTGTTGAATGTTTCAAACATCATGTTTGGGGTGGTAAGAGCCATTGGAGAGCATTGAAAGAATTGGGGAAGAATGAGAACTTTTACTTTTTAAGGTTGGAAGTTGCTGGACAAAGAAGAGAGAGACGGTTGATTATACTTTTTTTATTTTTTATTTTATTAGAAATGTTCAAGAACTGTACACGTTTTTACGCGTCCGTTGTTTTTCGTATTCAAAATTGCCGTACTATATATCATTTTCCAAATTAAAAACTTGGCCTGCAGATACAGTAATTGCAACGTTTCAGAATATTCAATTTTTGAAGCACATTGATATTACAAAATTAGTTCGTTTAATAATACTAACTGTAGTTTCTCTTTGTTAAAAGAAGAGAGAGGGAAAAGGATAAAAAGAAAAACGTAAATGTGAAATTTTGATTGTCCCAGCAGGGAATCAATCGATTAGGGAGTAAGAGGGAAGATGGTTTATGTCCTAAGTAACTGTTTCCTAAGTTCACACAAATACTCTGATAAATATTTATGTTAGTATATAAATTTAAGAGTTTAATTTATATTCATTGTCGATGTACAAAAATTTTACACAGGCATTAAACAATGTGTTGTCACATCAATTAATGTAGTATGACAAATCATATGATTTTAACTCATAAAATAACGTTATCACAGAAGAAGAAAAAAACTCATTTAATGACGTGATAATATATATATCAATTAAACTTATTTACAACGACTGTGTACTAAAAATCAATTAAACTCTAAATTTAAATAAACTCTCGCTAAAAAAAGTTAAATAAACTCTTTAAAAGACAATCCAAACCCAATGTAATAATGAAAATCAATTAGAAATTATACAAAGTACAAACGGATAAAGAGAGGTTAATTTTAGACTACAACTATGTTTCTATCCAAGACCACGGCAAGAATATCTCCTGCTTCCTCTTGCAACGAAGGAAGACAATATATATTCTATCCCTAAACTATCCCTAAGGAAATATATTATCTTCTACATTACTTGAATAAGCTGGAGAGCGGAGACCGACTTTTCTTACTTTTTTGTGGTTGTTGTCTTCCTTTACCGTTGACAACTTCGTCAACCGACTCGTCTGTTGTTACATCCACATTTTTGTTGTGGTTATTGGCTATCACCTGGTGATTCTTAGACACTGTAGATTGTGATGATGTACTGTGTTCATCTATATTCAGATGCCTGGCATAGTCTGTAGAAGTTTTACTGGCACTGGCAATTTTCTTCTCGTCATTTATCAACTGTTTTCTTTTATTACTTTTATTTTTTGGCATAGAGTTCACCATAGATAAATGAATCTCCCGGCGCAACTTAACTGGCTTTTGGTGCTCTTCATTGGTTTCCTTGTACTTATAAAATTCATCCAAAACTGTTTTCTGCTCTTCAATGCATGCATTCTCAGCCAATTTCTGTTTCTTCAGCTTTTCTGGCCTATGTTCTAAATTTGGTGTAGATAACACCTTTCTTTTATCTTCCCTTGTCACCAATTGGCCAAAATCCTTGGTGCTCTCAGTGTCAGGGTGACATTTTTCAGCCTCAAAACCATCCCCATCTCCAATGATTCCACTTCGCATAGTTTGAAGAACAATTTTGCCCAAAACAAATCTAGTCTCTGAAGTATGGCCACTCCCAAGCATGTCATAATTTATCTCTGTGCTTTTCCTTTCACTCTTGTAAAATTTAATATCATTGACCAGCATTTTGAAAATTCCAGAGACGGCTTGCCCTGTTTTCTTTGATACAACAAATACCTGAAAGCCACAAAGTTTTCAGTTGAATAGGAACCTTATAAATAACCACAAAGTAATACACAGTGAATGGTTTGCGGATGGGTAAGAGATGACTTAACTGAACAGAAAGGGACAAATTTATAATCAGGTAGTATATGATTATGGGGAGAAAAGGACAGTATCCCAGGAGAGCAAAATCATCTACTATCTCATTCTAATTTCAAATCAGCCACCTGGTAGTCCTACTCCTAATGACTGTTAATCTAGCGAGTTCATTGCATACTTGCAGCGGTGGGTTTGTTCAGTTTTGTTTATGATGACCATGTTGGTTAAAACTCAATACATTCGTGTTGGGATGCTACATGCGTCTGTGGAGTCGAATGTTACAATTACAATTTCGAGATGTGTAAAAATATGTGAAACTCTGAAAATTACTGTGTGCCTAAAATGAGATCACACACCTTGTATTTATAATGGTTTTCCAATAAAGACATTGAATGCTTATTTAGTAAGCACTAGCCTAGGAAGTTGTATACTCTAGGAGTAATAACAATCAATCTAGGAAGTTGTACAATTAAAGGAATATCTAAAGATTCTTAATTTTAACAAGATGAATGGTTTGTGCACATCAATGCCTTATTATTCAGCTGTTGCATTTGAGGTTTTTTAGATAACACACCACTATTTTAGGCAAATGCGGGGAAAGTAACCATTATATTATAGAGTCGTTAGGTAGCCATCGAGCTCGCGGTTCTATGTGAGTATATACAAGTCTACCTTAGTTTACATTTAAATGATTATGCAAGTGAGTTAACTCGATTTTGTTACCTAGTTGTAAACTCATACAATTTGCTAGTTTGTTTGACAACTTTAGTTATATGAAACCAACTTGATTCCGAAGTTTTCATTCTTGTCATCGATAATATCAATTTGTGTTCTGCCCATCTCCATGCCTTGTTATATGGAAAAAGGAACCAAAGGTTTATTTCTGTATAAAATTGGTTGCTTCAGACTGAATATCAACAAACTATACATTTTATGCCATAATCAAAACTCAATTGCAAGGGATAGGAACATATGAAATTGATGCAAAAGATGACAAAAAGATTGAGCTGATATGAGTTCACATGTCTCAAACTATGCTTGATGATAGAATCATAAATGGCAGCGGTGTGAAAATTACACTTATAAACTGTGTGGAAATAGTGTGCTTTGGGGCACATAAACTGGAATACTAATGAATTATCTTCAGTCAAATAAACCTCTCTATTTAGTATTCAATATTCATTTATTTAGTAACATCATATCCCTTTGGGGTATAATTTTCTTCATTGTTACACATGACAGCAGAGCTACATTGTTTTCAATGCTCAAACTCTTATCAACATCTATGTTCTAACCAGAAAAAAGTATCACAACCTTAACTGTGGCAGGTTTGAAGAATAACCCAATCAATTATAACAGAACTCAATCATGTTGCAACTATTGTGCAGTCAATCAACCACACAATTTTCAAACCTTAGCTAAAGAAATTTATACCAAAATAGATTTACTTACCATGTGAGGGGGTGGAACAGATGGATATCTAGACAGAGATTGAGAAAGACTTTTAATATTAACCAGCGCATGTATGGAGTCAATCGCCAAAGATGCCAATTTAGTGACTGCTTCTGCAATATCTTCATCTGATTTGCATATACTGGACCTCTTTATTTCAGGTGCAAAGTTAACAGACATTTTAGCATGTTCTTTAGCAAACTTGATGCCTCCTTCCAAATCTCCATGATATAGAACAGAAGCAAATGCCCACACCACAAGAGCATCTTGGGGGTTATTTACTAATGCCAGGTGAAATGCTAGCAATCCAATCCTGTCACACATAAAAATGTAGAATGATGTCTCTAAAACCCATTGCTGAGGGAATACAAATTCAAAAACAACAAATCTGAACCTTTTATTTTACTAAGGAAAAGAACGAGGCATACAACCAAGAACCGCCCTAAACTCTTGAATTCACTTCACTACAACTAATCCTTAAATCCCAACCATCATTACAATAGGCCCTTTTGTTCATTATTAGTCATTTGAATTTTGAACCCAAGTTAACAGAATGATCTATTATCACATTAGAAGGGATTTACAAATTAATTGGCACGAAGTAAATTTTTAAGGTGTTTATAAGCAAAAAAAGACAGTTTAGAATGGTTGTATGCTCATGTCCAAATGAATTAAAATATATGTTTAAAACTAAAAATAAGCTATCAATGAGTATTCCGTTTTGATCATCCTTGTTGGAAACCCTAGCCGCCGTAATTGCGACCACCTTGCACTTTCTTCATTCAGTATCTAACACCGGCATCATGCTGGACGTGGGTTCAAATCTCGTTGTCGGTGTTACAGCCTTGTTTGTGGGTGATGTAGAACAGTAGAAGTATTTTTATACACACTCACTGAGCTTTGAAGTCTATCTTCGCTATGATGAGCCAATGAAACCCAACTCACCAAAACTTTTATTATATAAAAATCACTCACCATAGCTTGCAATCAGAAGGTCGACCGCATCCAACCAAATTATCCATATGGAAGAATAATTTCTGCACAAAAGACAACACAGAACCATGAGAAGAAAGCAGAAAAGTTTGATACCAAAAGTATACTTGTTAATTGTTATAATTATGGCTAATCCAATCCTTGTATGAGTACGTGAAAATGAAAAGGCAAAAAATAATTATTTTGACACAATGAAGTCCTCGGACATAACGATTTTCCATTTTCTCATTTTATCTAAACTTTAGATGTCCAGCTACTGTTCAATTTTCTTCCTATTCATACAATCATAGCCTAAGAATATTCAATAACCTCTTCATATACATTTCTTAATGCTAGACTGATGCAATGTAAGTAACATCATTTAATCTTCTGTCCAATTTATCTTTAGCTTTATCAGAAAAGTAGAATCAAATTAACATTAACATTAGCATTTGCATTCACTGAATCAAATAAGATAAAATGTTTATTCTAAAATTATTTTGCAAATTTAACTCACCATCAACATATTGGAATCCTGAGCATCTTCTTTAGTAGCTTTTTCGTCAAGATATGCTGCCTATAATCAACTAATGAGTAAAAAATTTATACGGATGAGGAGCATATTATTAAATTAAAAGACTGAAAAGTCAGCAACTCAGATTCACTTACATGCACCGGAAGCAAAAATTGAAGCAACTTGAATTTCCAGAGTAAACGCAGAGACGGCTCAGCAGCTCCATAAGACAGCATATAGTTCATTTCAATCATCATTCTATCCTGAAGTATATAAAAATAGCAGCTAGATGAGAAACTAATTTATATCCAAAAAGAACACGTTATTGGCATGTTGTACCCATTCTGGTTGTCATTGACTAATAGACTGAAGTCCAACAAATACGAGGAGAATCAATACCAGTAAAACTGAACGATATAAATTTTCTTGTGCCAAATTCAGGCAGTATATCATCATAAAATCCAAACGAGGTACCTTGTTCAAGTCCTCAACTAGGGAAGAGCATGTCCAGATTGCAGCCTCAATCTCCCTTGATAATGATAAACCTAGACGAGCTGCAATTCTGAAGCCACGCAAAATTCTCCCTGCAGAGAAATTTCACAACCACGTTCATTTTCATAGTGGATGCTTATCAATATGGTCAGAGTTCCTAATTTCAAAATGCTGATTAGAGTATGATACTACCTACCTGGATCCTCTTTAAAGGACAACTGAGCAGGGATCACGGTTTCTAGCTGAATCCATATGACCAGGCAGAATATTTATCAGTATACTGTCATTCTTGAAGGCATAAACATTCATTACCAGATCAATTAAAGAATTACCTTTGAGGACCTCAAATCAGCCATTCCATTGGCATAATCGTATATTTTATTGGCAAAGGGATCATAAAATAAACTGCTTTCACAATTAGAAATGGATTAACAAGACAACCAGGGATAACAAGTCTATCTCAAAGATAAAAACTGGGGGGGTGACAAAAAACAAAAACATATAAATACCTATTAATTGTAAAGTCTCTGCGCAAAGCGTTTTTGCAGAGGAATCGGTGTTCTTTATTCTTGCATTTCGGCAGCAGAGAGTGTAAAACCTTTTTCATTGCTTTGGGAGTTTCTGATTCTGTGTGAAAACTGGTTACCTGATCAAATATAAATAATTAATTTCTCAAATATTACATTAATCACAGAAGAATCTCCAAAAGAAAAGCACATTAAATCACACATATAGTATGCACTTTAAACAAGGATAGCGATAATCTTGTATAACTCCTCATGAACAAACCTCTACTGCCGAACCTTGTATATGAACCAGGCATACTGGAAAACGCCGCCCAACAACGTCAGCACGACGACCGAAACGACGAAACAGCCTCTTCACCTATCAGATATATTATAGAAGAAAAAAGGTGTTTTAAAACTCACTAAAAATGAATAATGTGCATCTAATATATTTGATAAGTCGAATGATTGTCATACAAACCTCTATAAGCTTCGCTGTGGTGACCACATCAAAATCTTTTGGAGTTCTATTCAGTACTAGATCTCTCACACACCCACCTACTAAGTAGGCCTTTAACCCTGCAACTCACAAAAGGTAAACAAATCCTGTTAAACAAAAAGAAAATTGGAGTCTTAACAAAACAGACAAAAGTGAATGATATTTGATACCATAAATTTTTAAAAAAAATAAAAGGAAAGGGAAAAAAAATCAGATATAGTACTAGAATGGCATTTTGAAATATAAATGTAAATAATCCAAGAGCAGCTAAATTATGCTTTTTCATTTCCCTAGTTCAGCTAAGCTCAAACAAGGATAATAAATCAGTTACAGATGATAAAACCACATCAACTTATTACACCGACACTGAGAGAAGACTTTCAAAGTCAGGGTACAAAGAAATAAAATTGCAATGAAACCAATGTGTTTTTATCATGATCAGGGAATGGCAGTAGTAGTTAGAAGAGGGTAATATTTTACGAGTCTGTACATAAATTCTCTTAACGAAGAATATAGTGGGGTATAAGAAGATTCTTACCTTTGTCCTGAAGAAGTTTGAGGACAAAGTGAGACGGTTTTGAAATCATACAGCCGGTAACACCAAGCTTCCATGCATCAAAAGTCTTCCCTGAAATGTCAATGCGGCCTGTCAAACATCCCAAAATTTCAATCAAACCTCAAATGTATGTAACCAAAACAACCCTTAGCATGGAATTCTACACACAACAAGATTCTATAACAAAATAAAAAAATAAAAGGTTTTACATTTGAGAGTAAAAAATGCAGAAGCAAATGTACCACGAGAAAGTGAGGAATCTGATTCGGTTTCTGAAGAGGAATGATATTGCAGTGGTTGTTTGGGTGAAGAGGAACAGAAGCACTGGAAGAAGTAATTGAAGGGGTGAGTTTAGAAAAGATATACACAAAGGTGTTTGATAAAATGCGTGAATCAAAATAAGAGGAGAAAAGGATACCCGTGAGTTGTTGATGAGAGATTTGAAGTGAGTAAGCAATCCGCGCTTGTTGTTGTTGTTGGTTCTCAGCATTGCTGAAACGAAACGAAACCACTTCAGCGTTAATTAGTCATAGATTTTGTTCAATTTGAGCGCCATTTCACTCACCGTGCTTTTTATTCCTCACACTAATTCCAATGATTTTAAAAAAAACGAACCGGAGAATAAGACCCTCATTTATGGTTCAATTGGTTGAACCTTGAATCAGGTAATTAATAAATAAATATAGCTAGAGAATAAATTGGAGTCAAAGTTTGAACCTCAAACACTCTACTTTTCATCTTATAGGTGAAATCTTGCCGCTACGTTATTTGCCAAAAAAAGAATAAAAATCATTTTTAGGGGACAAATTGTGGGGTTATGAATTACTCCCTCCGTTCCTTTATATGTGACGTTTTTTGCTTTTTCACTACAACCAAGGCAGCTGATAAATAGCTCTCTCTTTCCTTGTCTACCCTTGTTTAATCTAGTACTCATTTTTCTAGATACCAACCATTTTGATTGAAAACAAGTATCCTTGGTATCAGTTGTTCATGTGATATAAATGCATCTAAATGTATCACGTTTTACAATTGCTATACTGTTTAGAAAGCCTAAAAGACACAAGAAACTTTCATTAGTAATCACGTTTTTTTCTTTCAGATTTTTATTCTTTTGTTTCTGAAATTTTGAAAGGAGTAACAAATAAACTTTCCCTCCAACTTAATTTTTGGTTTAAACTTCCCTCCAACTTTGTTAATCAAAATTTATCCTTCCCACCAAAACAAAATTAAAATCACCAATAGTTGAAGTATATATATATGACAGTTTGCAGAATTTAAAACTCATCAAATATGACTTCAAACATTACTAAGTTTTCATTGTGTGATATAGATTTAAATGTTGAATTTACACCTTTGCCAGATCTTAATATTGACAGAAGAAATATTTTCTTATGAAGGGGCCGAAGAGTTCAGTAATGATAATATTGGTATTGTAGTTGTTCATTTATGTGCATTTAACTTTGTCACCTTTGTAACACTACTAATCATTGTTTTCTTATTCTTCTGGTATTGTTTTTTTCATATTGTTTTTTTTCCAACAATTAAATTGTGGCTGAAGAGTTCCACCACGTGCTTTGTCTTGTACTCCAACACATGAGCTAAATGTCTTCCACTATTTATTCTCCATACATATGTCATTACGCGAATCAATTGCATATGAATGAGGATATGCCTTCATCTAACAATCACCAACACATGCGCTTTAATATAAATTTTTGACACAATTTATTTCATGTGTACTGAAAAAAATAGGCTTATTTCATTAAGAATTTATCTTAAGATTGTGTGTTACTACATTGATTTATATTCTAGCATCCCACCATTTTATTTTTAATTCAAGGAGCAATTCAAAAAAATATTGAAGTCACATACCATGATTTGGACAATGGCATATATATATATGAATTTGGTAGACAACATAGACCATGAGTTGGACATTGGTAAGTTATTTTTCTTTAACTCAATGATTAAGAATTTCTTCTTAATATTGCGTGTCATATTGATTTATATTTTAGCATCTCACCATTTTATTTTTAATGCAAGGAGCAATTCAAGAAAATATTGAAGTCACATACCATGATTTGGACAATGGCATAGATATGAATTTGGGAGACAACATAGAC
>Ga0315915_1003315_pt1 | contig 20444 bp, 8 predicted proteins | sample MpolbnodulesMG_FD_207738 | JGI IMG/M metagenome (GOLD analysis project Ga0315915, IMG submission 207738) | Medicago polymorpha root nodule microbial communities from Los Angeles, California, United States - branched nodules | ecosystem: Host-associated > Plants > Roots > Nodule | place: USA... | reverse complement strand
TTGTCTCTCTCTCTCTCTCTCTCTCTCTCTCTCTCTCTCTCTCTCTCTCTCTCTCTCTCTCTCTCCCTCTCCCTCTCTCCCTCTCTCTCGCTCTCTCCCTCTCTCCCTCTCTCTCACTCTCTCTCACTACTCCTTTCATTTTAAGATGGGTATGGCTTAATATAATGGAAAAGCACAACCAACAACATCATCATCAAGCAATAACCTCGAAGAAAAAAAAATCATCAAGCAACAAAAGAGAAACCTAGGGAGGACATCTATGCAAGATAGTCCATGTGGATGATCCTGAGGAAAGGTCTGATTTGAGACGTGCATTATCTGCTTTTTAATGTCAAATGAGTGTAGAAACCTTTTAGTAATTCTCCTTCGATGATTTGAGACCAAGATTTTTTTTTTTTTTTTTTTTACTCTTGAGTTTTGATGGAAATGGTATAGGAGGAGTGAGATGGAAGTAAGCATTCCTAATTATAGTCGTTTCCCATGAGCAGCAATTAACTACCATTGGGTAGCGACATTTAACTTTCGCCGGTTAGCCAGCGGCAATTAACTGTCGATGGGGTCATTACAATAATTTCTTGGTGTCTATGAACAATTTAGTGTTTGAGATGAGCAATTTTCTTCCTATGTATATGAGATAAAGCTAATTCGGCCCAAACCTTGTCGGATATATCACGGTCGACCCTAGGACATAGGCCGGGAGTGCGAAGGCCCAGAGCCCATGCCGGTAGAGGGCTTAAATTTTTTTTAAGGTGGGGGGTATATATAGAAATATTTGGTTTTTGGGGAATACATATAGCAAAATTCTCTGAAAAGGCCTAAAACATTGACATGATAAAGGGCTGGCCGAAATCTGTTAATATTTTTGGCCCTTTTGGCTCGATTTGCTATATATACTCCATGCAGCACAAAAATATCTACATACACCCTCCTATAAAAAAAATTGGTTGTTCTTAATAATGTGCTAAAAAATTTATTATCGAAGAAATTGCTGATATTTTTTTGGGCCCTTTGTTCAAAAAATATGCCTCACTAATATTAAAAATATCAGATGATATTTATTATTCAAGAAATTGAGATAATTTTCATAACAAAACAAAATCTATTTTAGTTAAAAATTGGCCTACTAGAGAAATTAACCTTAATATTGTCTTTGAAAGAATCCAAAAAAATAAATTATATTAGTAATGTTAACTTTCTTGAATTGATTGGAAGGATTGCCGAATTGAATTTGATAATGCAAGATCATGTGAAACACATTTATCATTATGAAAACGATGTGAGATCACTTCGGGAAAAAAACCGATGTGAGACGCATCAACTTTTTTATTTTGTCGTTCTTTTTATCAATAGCTGCATTTGACATACAATATTTTGGGGTGCTAAAATTTTAGTCTACTTCGCATGTGCTTTGTTCTCTACTTCTACGATATTTTATTTTGTTTTGGTGTCTAAACAATTCGAAATTTTGTTCTGGCATATTCTTCCTAAACCAGCGTTTATTTAGATATTTCCAATAAATATTTTTTGTCTGGCAAGTTAAAAGTATATTTGACATCTTCTCATCTGCAACCAATTCTCGATGTGAAAACACAAATACAAAAGGATCATCTTGGAATAGCAAAAAGAGTGGATCCGAGGGATCCCAAATGAATTGGCTTATTCGAAAAACGCCTTGTTCTTTGAAAGATCTATTTTGTGTCTGGTACTCCATGGTTCCATCCTGCAAGAACTCCGAATCATTCTCTTGAGTATTTGATTTTTTTTTCCTTCAGATGTTGTCTAAAAAAAATTTATTCGGCAGTGAAAAGCGAATTTAAAAAACGAAATGAAGAGCTAATAAAAACGCACTATAACACTAAAAAATTTCATGATGTATTATGTAAGGGGTCCTTTACTCATATTATGCCTAAGGCCCGTAAAACTCTAGGAACGACCTTGGTATATATCACGTTAGCGTAGTGTCCAATCCATATACGAACATTCGACCCACCTTTCGTATCATTTGTGGGCTATTTCTTTTCCCACATACTCTCTTCTCGCGTAACCTATTCGGATTATAAAATCCAAAAAAATGGAGGGTTTACGAGGGTGTTTTAACGTGGTTTGGGAGGACGATTATGCTGTTCAAATTATTAAATCCGAAATTCATAAGGCGTGCAAGAAATAAGTAGGATGAAAAAACAAATAGCCTACTTCGTATGCATCTTTATGAAAAAAGAGAGAAAAGTCCGAGTAAGTGGCCTATCCATGTACTTGAGTTGAGTGGACGTAGCCAAAGATAGCTGCCAAGTAAACTATTGGTGGAAGGGGGAATGAAGAAAGTAAATGGTCCGTCTACTACGCAAAATATGTTCTATTTTTATCAGGAATGATAAGTAAACACAAAAATACAAACACAAATATGACACCATTCACTGTTACTCAATACTTATATTTTTTCTTTTTTCCTTTCTTTCTTTTTTCTTTTTTCTTTTCCAAAGAAGATTGGTAGTTTTAATAGAAAAGTGGTAAGAATTGTAGGGAAAAGTTATCTCATTGAGTACAGTATGAAAGTGAATATAAACACACTTGAACATATAATTTAAAAGATATAGTGTCACTGGTGAATTGAGTATTTTTTTTTCTTCTTTTTAAGAGATATGAATATGATATGTACTTTGAGAAAGTAGATTATGTTTCGAGTGAAACCTATTTATGTTGAAATTGTGAATAGTTGAGTATTTATATATGAGAGGGAACTTCATAATCTTGAAGAGAAAGGTAGGAATATAGTTGTTGAATTGATTTCATAAGTGTGGACTTCAGAGTCTTAGAGAACAAGTTATTCCAGTATTTTGCTATCTGTAGTAGTGCTGCTAGTGTTTTTTTGCCTGGGCCTTTTCTGCTATCTGGCCTGGGAAGGGAGGTCTGTGCTGTTTGTGAGGCCTGTTTGTGATTTCTGGTTTGCTGTTTGCGCCTCCCCTGTTTTCTGGTATGCTGTTTGTGTTTATATGAACAAAGTCCATGCTTAAATTATATTTAATGTTTTTGTTTGTGATGCTTACATTGTTTCTGATGTTTTTGCTACATTATATTTGATGCAATAAGCTTGTAAATCACTTTGTTTGCAATATAACTCATTATTGATCTAATTGAGTGATTTTGTGCAGTTTTGGTGTGCCAATTGCACCCACAATTGAAAATTTATGGATAGTTCAAATGTTGTTGTGGATTGTGGTAGTATTGATGATGAAGGTATAGAAGTTGGCAACTTTAATGTTGAAGAAGAAGATGATGATGCATGTTGGGAGCCTAAAACAGAGATGTGTTTTTCTAGCTTAGATGAAGTTAAATCATTTTATAAAGAGTATGCTTTTAGAAAGGGTTTTGAATGGAAGATTAGAACATCGAGAAAAGGACGAGATGGGGAGGTGTGCTACTTAATTCTTGCATGCACAAGAGAAAGGTCTCAAGTGACAAAAAGTCTGTGTACATTGAAGACACGTCCGACATGATGACAAATCATGGTGTATATAACCAGACTTTTATAACTATGATATTGTGTTTTTTGGTGGCCAAATCATGGTGACAAAGGTCAACACATGACTATGAATTTGGTTTTTTTTTGGGAAAACATGTTTGTAAAGTTAACATTAGGTACAATGCTAGTTAACTTATGTAATTTAATGTTTGTAGAGTTAACATAAGGTACAATGTTAGTTAACTTATGTAATTTAAGTTCTATTTTGTGATGTAGTTAACCAACCATGTAAATGGTATGGTTTTGGAAGTTGTAAATGGTATGGTTGTAATGGACAAATTAATGAACAATATAAGGTAGCAATGTTATTTTACAAGTTCCTGTCAAAACTTTAAAATTCATTAAACTTGACCACAAAATTTATCATCAAGATACTAGATGACTGGAATTGAACCAGTCATAAAATAGCCACTTAATAAACTTCAATTTTGCATAATTGTTCTAAACAACCACAAAATTGGTCAACAAGTGTAACAAATTAACCCTTCAAAAAAAATGTAACAAATAACATCAAATACACTTGAGAACATCAATTTTCCCCTAAAACCTAAGTACATGAGTAACAAAAATCTCCATAACAACAAAAAATAATGATTGCCCAATTCTTTTCTTCTCATCAGATAACTTGACCTTGCATATATTATGCATTGTATCTATCAACTGTGCTAAGCTCAACATGACTTACTAAAATCTGTATTAAGTTTACTTTTTATTTTTTTTTATCAAAAATATCTTATATTATTGCCTTAAATATATTTTCCTTCGTTTATCTTTTATTAGAAATCCGTTTTGGTCCTTTATCTTTTATCTTAATCATTTTAGTCATTTATCTTCTTTTTAAATTGCTTTAGTCCTATATCTTTTTAAAATGGTGATGTTTTAGTCCTTTTGACATACTAAAACGAATGAAAATAAGGACTAAATTATCACCGTTTTAAATAGGTAAAAGACAAAAATGATTTAGATGAAAGATAGAAGACTAAAATGATTTAGAAAAAAGATAAAGAAACAAAATAAATTTTTAGTAAAAGATAAAGGACAAAAAATATATTTTGGTCTATATTATTTCATTCATCAAAGCAATAGTAATAAAAATATGATCAAATCAAAGATCTGATGACCAACATACAAGTTTGACACCCTTGTTAAGCTATGAGTGACATAATTTGCTTGTCTCGTTACAAATTTATCTTTAAGTTTAGAAACGGTTGTAACATAACTTTACATGTAGCCATATATATATAGGCCTATATTATTTCATTCATCAAAGTAATAGTAATAAAAGATAAGATCAAATCAAAGATCTGATGACGAACATACAAGTTTGACACCCTTGTTAAACTATGAGTGACATAATTTGCTTGTCTCTTTACAAAACTTATCTTTAAGTTTAGAAACAGTTGTAACATAGCTTTACATGTAGCCATAATGCTGCCGAATTCATATTGGTTATTAGAATTATGTACAATGTTGTCAACCACTAGCTTATAATCTAGCTCAATAAACCCTTTTGACAGGCCTAAAAGACTAAGCCATAAAATAACATCGGTTAAACCCAACGCCTCTCCTTCCAATGACTATGAATATCCTCATACCACTTAGTTAACTCTTTTATAAAACGATTTTGAGAGTTCATGTTGCTAAAGAAAAGAAATCAAGATAAAAAATTAATGAGATAATGACAAACCATTGTATTAGTACAATATATGAGGGTTGGTAGTGATTGTGATGAAATTGCTGCTGCCGTTTGAATTAATAACGATGTTGATGTAATACAGTTGATTTTATTTCTTTTCAATGAATGATGAATTGCCTTGATGTAGATATAACTTTAATCGATTCAATTTTCCATTGAGTTGTGATATATCTCGAAATTGATTTATCATGTTTGAAAGAAACGTTTTTGTCAAAGTTTTTAGGAATTGTAAGAAAAATGTTTGAAAGTAACGTATGAATAAATTGTATTTATTAAATATTTTCTACATCCTGATTTTGTTACTTTTTATCTTTAACTTTTGTCGTTTTAAAAAATTCATATTTAATTTGTTTCATGTTAGAAAATTCTAAATTTTAGTAAATGAACATTTCATAGTGTTCTAAATTTGTCTAAAAAAATCGTTCAAAAATTAAAGAGTTTAAGGATAATTAAACAAACTTTGTTTTAGCAGGGACTGAAATTATAAGTAATTTTTTTTTGTAGGGACTAAAAAAATTATTAAAATTAAGTAAGGACCAAACTTAGAAGTTCCCAATTTTATAGGGACCAAAAACATAATTAACTTTTTTTAGTAAATGTCTACTTATGCACTCTTCTGGCCTAGCTGCAGTGAGAGACATATCTGTATAGACATTTTGTCCAAAATGTATGAGAAATTCAATTTTCAATATAGTTTTAATTAGATTTTTTTTTTTCAATCCTCTAACTAATACTACATATGAATCATTTTCAGTTCAATATATTCTATTTTACATTAATATTATATTTTTTTTCAATTCCATCTTCTAACTAATCCTACATATGATTCACTTTTAGTTCAATATATTCTATTTTGGGTATAGGTTAGCAGCCCCTATGCTTTTATCTCTCATTTTGATTGAACATTTTGTGTAATTATCATCGCTCTCTTTTAGCACATCTTATGCGGAAGAAGCGATGTTTTGTTGTTAATATAAGTATCATTTTTACCTGTTCAAAAAAAATAATATTCTATTTTGTATTAATTATTATCCTATATAATCAGGTACGTGTGTTTGCATGGAATAACACATAAAACATAAGACATAAGACATTCATTACAAAAGAGACATTGAAAATATGTGGTGTTCAAGTGCTTTCTCAACTTATTTTCTTCTTCTTCTTTTTGTCCCCATTTATGGAAAACCTCTAGTCCCTGCATTGTTCATCTTTGGAGACTCTAGTCTTGATGTGGGCAATAATAACTATCTACCTACCATTATTAAAGCAAATTTCCTTCCTTATGGGAAAGACTTTGTAAATCACTTTCCATCTGGAAGATTTTCCAATGGAAAAGTTGTTATTGACTTTGCATGTGATTTTCTTTCCCTTCAAATACTAAATTATCATCGTTTTAATTTTATATAAGGTTTAATATTTTTTTAGTTTCTCTAAATTTGTAAATATTGTTTTTAGTTCCTCAACCCACTTTAAGCCCTTATAAATTATAAAACTATATGTTTTAGTCCCAAAAAAGGACAAAAAGCACATGGTATTGCAATTTGTAGGACTAATAAGTGGTATAATTATAAGGACGAAAAGTAAAAAATGTAAATTGTATCGAGACTAAAAATACATTTAGCTGTTTTATATATTACTTATGTATTCATGTTATCGTTTTTTATTTATTTTTATTTTTATATTGATCAATATATGTTTTATTGATTCATTTAATTTATGCAGCTGAAACCCTTGGATTTATCTCTTACCAACCTGCTTATCTCAGCTTATATATCAAAGGAAAGTACCTCTTGAATGGTGTCAACTTTGCATCATCGGGTTCTGGTTACCTTGATTCTACAGCAAGGATTTGGGTACGTTTGATAAAAATAAGCTATAAGTTATCTGATAGCTGAAAAATTAGCTTATAGCTGATGACTGATAATTGATAGTTTATAGTTGAAAAACTAACTTATTAAAATTAAAGTGTTTGGTAAAATTAGCGGTTGAAGTGACTAATAAATATAAATGACCTAAAATGACATGTTTGTTTAATTTTTGATATAAATTATATATAACTTTTTTAATTAATGTATTTATTTTTTAATATTTAAATTTATTTAAAATTATATTCATCTCTAAATTGATAAATATGCTTTACGAATTAAATTGACATCTTTTATGTATGAATAATTTGTTGAATTTTATTTAACTAAACTTGCTTCAATATTTATTGCAAATTTTATTTAAAAATATATATTACATGAACTAAGAGCAAGATCCAAAAAAGAAAAAATTAATAAGAAAATGTGAAAAGCTATACCGTGAGATGACAACCGAATTGTAAATGGTTTTGGAAAAAAAAACCGAATTGTATATGGTATAAAACATGAGTTCAAATCCTCTCAATTTCCTTGAATAAATGACAATTTTTATTACTATAGTTTTGTAGTAAATACATGATATAAATACACTTTTTTTTTGTCAGGTAGCCTAGTGGCTATAATTCACCTTGTAAGGGAAATAAGTGGGGGTATCCGGGGTTCGAACCCCGACCCCTGCATATAATAATCATTTATAAAACATGTGATACTAATTAGACATATATACAACAAAACTATAGTAATTGACATTGTCATTTAATGTAGAAAATCGGGAGGATCTCTACTCATAAAACATGGGCAGTGACTAATGAATGTGGGTAGTTTTTTTTTTCTTTTTTTATTAAAAAAATAATAAAATTAAACTTTTTTTTACCAAAATAATAAAATTAAACTAATAAGGTTAAAATTGGAAGAAAGAATAAAAAGCCATGAGCTCAAAAGCTACTTGAAATAACTTCTCAAAAAACGCTACAAGCTAATGTGAAAAGCTTTTTTTTACCAAACATGTCTCGTCCTATCAAAACAAGCTTATAAGCTAATACAATAAGCTGTAAGCTAGCTTAGTTGTGTTACCAAACACAATCTTTATATAACTGCATTTAAATTGTCTAGATTTTTTTCCCATTTATAGTAAATACCCAAATTGATTTCTCAAATGTTTATTTGACTACGAGTTTTGTGAAATCATGATAGCACGATATTTTTTTTGGTTAAGGCTTCGAAATGTAGTTTTTTAAAAAGGTGTAATTTTGTCAAACTCATTGCCAATTAAAGTAAAGCTATTAAATGATATTGTATTGTTAATTTTATGTATGTAGAGCGCACTTTCAATAAGCCAACAATTGGAATGCTATAAGGACTACCAAGAAGAACTAGTGAAAATTGCTGGGAGATCAAATGCATCATCAATTATATCTGGTGCTATATATATTGTTGGTTTTGGGACTGGTGATTTTTTCCTGAATTATTACATAAATCCATTGCTTCACAATGTTCATACGCCTTATCAATTCTCGGACATTCTTGTGGAAAACTATGCTAAATTTATTCAGGTATATATTTCACTCTCAACAAAAGTTTTAAATAGTGGCCATGAAAACAGTTGCAATCACATCGCGATACTCAATATTGCAGAAAATCGTAATCAAATGCAACTTATGTAACTTCAATCGTGACCGCAATATAGTTTCAATAACATTAAAAACCGTTAGGTCGTCATGGTTGCGAAGGTTTATTTAAAACCTTGCGATCTCAACCATGCCATGAAATAATGCCCTAGAAGATTAGTAAGGGGCTTAAAAGTTATGCTATTGACATCCTCACTACTAAAGTAAAAAGTATTGACGTAAAATCTTTTACATTGTTTGTATCAAGATTAAGCTTTTGACTAAATATTTATTTTGATATTTACATGTTTATGACAGAATTTATATGCGCTAGGAGCAAGGAAGATTGGTGTGCCAACATTAACTCCATTAGGTTGCTTGCCTGCAGCCATCACTCTCTTTGGCCCTGCTCATAGCAAAGAATGTGTAGTCAAAATAAACAATGTAGCTATTTACTTTAATCAAAAGCTGAACTCCACATCTATGAGCTTGAGAAAAATGCTTCCTGGCCTCAAGTTGGCTACACTTGATGCCTACAAACCTTTCCATAACCTAGTCACTAAACCATCTGAATATGGTACCAAAAAAGCCCATTCTTCTCTAATTATATGTCATATTTCTAAGTAGGATAATCAACTCTAATTAGCTTATTCTTTTTACGAACCTAATAACCTAATCTTATGTATTATTACTAACTATTCTCTAAATTTTAATTTATAAGCCTTTTTTTAAAAAGAAAAATTGTCTCTAGAATAAATCCCATTTCAAATTGCTAGAACTAATAAATATTGTTTCTAACCTACTTATTAATACTACTAATATCTTCTTTCCCGTGCTAATTTTGGTAGGTTAGTTTGACTTTTTCAAAAAATAATATTACTAATATCTCTTGAGAGATGAAAATTTATTGTTGGACATATCTATAGTACATAAAAATGTATTTAATAATACTTTACACAAAATTAACATATTAAATACACTAACTATTTTTTTTAAGTGTTTAATTTGTATACACTTAGTGCAAGTCACAATCAAATCGAATAAATGATTTTAAAAGTAATTATAATTAAAGTCAAATATTTTCAATGAATGTTTGATTGTCAGTATAAAACATCTTACATCTACAGTTTATATTAATTATATCAATCTTTTTGTTTTTTTATCCAAATTATATATTAATTTTTATTTGAAAATGACTAAAAGTGCTTATAAATAGAGAAAAATGTAGTATTATGGTCTGTGAATTAATTACCACTAGCATGATTGTTGATTTGTTTCTTAATTGTTGTGACATGTAAACATTTTTACTTGCAGGATTTTCAGAAACAAGAAAGGGATGTATTGGGTTGAGCTTGCTAGAAAAAATTCCCATATTTAATAATAAAAAAACCATTATAACAATATGTCCTAATGCATCTAAGTATGTATTCTGGGATGGTCTTCATCCTACAGAGGCTACAAACAAGTATATGGCTGCTGAATTGATTGCTGATGCCATGCCCCTTATTATATCCTAAACAAACACTTCTAGGGTGATTCCCATACATAGTTTGCAGTTTGGATTTAATTTCCTAGAATTGTGTATACCTAAGCCATAGATAAATCTATTGTGCTGTTTGTAATAACTTGATATGACATTCTACTATATATGTGAAAGTTTTTTTATATCCTCAGCTAAGTTCTCTTCGTGGTGAGTTCACATGAATTAATAAATAAATTTAAACTAATTTTGTTATGTACAAAAAATATATATTAAACTAATTTGGTTTTAATTGGAGAAAATAGATTCCGAGAGACTGAGACCAAACTCATTGCTTATGTTTGGATTTTTTGGTTACAATGCAAATTGGAAAAGAAAGCAACAGGGAGGAAAAAAAAAGGAAAAAATTCGAAAGAGACTACTTTATAGTATATAAAGTTCTAGCTGCATACATCCTAAAGAGATGCAGGAGATCGTTTTGGGGGGCGAGTCGACTTGCAAACTGTTTATTAAAGCCCATTTTTACTATATTTTTCACATTCAAGGGAAAAGACTTGCATATGACTTATTTCTACTGTGATCCGGCTCCGATTAACTTCTCAAGGCTTATACCTGAAAAATAATCAACAGAGTGGGATGAGATATTAGGACCTTAGTGAGTTCCCAAACTCAGGATAAAACATAGTATACCAATTATGAAAATAAACTGCTAATTGTAACTCTGGAAGATTATGATCATAAAACATAATAATATATACTTTAGCCTTGAACTCTTTTGTTTACTAAATACTCAGGATTTGCCTTTTTACTGGATATCTTGATTTATCCAGGTTTGCCCTACAATTTTTAAATTGTATTCATACTTATCATATGTTATTTGTTCGTTTGTTCATACTTTGCGTTTGTAACTTCTATTAAGTGTGGGTATATTTGAGATAGTTACCTACCTATAAAGTACGCTTAAAAGCGGTAAGTGGCGCCCCACCTACAACTTTACTCTAATTGTTACATGCGATATCCCTTGTTTTTTTAGGACATCTTACTTACCCCACCATTTGTTTTAACATTCATTCGTTAAATTCCTAGATGCCTAATTATGCATCTAGTAATCTTATCTTATATCATAACTTTACTTGCTTATCCTTCGCGCACTGGGATTGATGTAAAAACAGGACAACATTTTTTGTCAAAGTTGTAACATACTTTAAAATACCTATATTAAGTTTTAACCTAAGAAGTTTATGTTCAAACTAAAGCCAAACGAGACTATTGGCCAGAAAATAAACAATCGTTCAAAAAGGAGATCCAGAGAAAAACTTATGACTAAAATACCACATGTAGGTAAATACAAATTTAAGCTAGTAGCCATCAAGAATCAACAAAACCACCTCATAATACCAACGAGGACAAGGAAAATTTCTAAAACATATCAACAACATCAACAAGAAACATACTCAAAATAACTTAGTATCTAAAGAGGCTCGTAGTTTGATCATAAAATTCGCACAATGATTAACCTCTCTAAGAGTATAGAAAATAACGACATTGTTCTTCTTAATCAAATGCATCACATCTTGAATCAAGACCACATAGACATGAAATTTTGTTGTTGGACATTTGAGGAGGTTGATGCAATGTGAAGATTCAGAGTAGCAAACGAGCTCAGTTATATTTAAGCTTTTGGCCAAAATTAGGCCCTTGAAGATCACATAAAACTCAGCATACAAGATGTTAGAAGAGTCATGAATATATCCAGAAAAAACCCGATAAATAAAAGCCAACATTATTTTGAATGGCTCCTCCAAAGCCAACTCTCATGGGGTACCCAGGTAACCACCATCAACATTAAGGATCACACAAGAGTGATTGCCATTGTTCTACTTATCGAATCTATCAACTAATTCAACATTGGATTTTGGAGCAAAACAAGATATGAGAGAATATACCATATTGTGAATGTTGTAGGAGAGACAACTAAGATGTCAATTCTCATTGCTTAAACACATAAGAATTTGGTGAAACCCACCAAGCAGTAGCAACAAAGAGGAAAGAACGGGGTCCCATAGAACCATCCTTCAACCAATCTATCACATCCATATTTGAGTAGATATTCACATCATGGAAGCCAACATGGTGCCAAATGATTCGAGAGAAGTTACAATCACATACACAATTAAGGAAAGTATCATCATCAAGACCACAACGAGAGCAAATAGCCGATGGTGCAATATCTATATGGTTGACCAAAAGGAGAGTAGGGGAACATTATACCTGACCCAGGAATAACCTAAAGGTTGTGGGACATTAGACCTAACCCAGGAATAACCTAAACGAGAATACACCGTGATAAATCAATCCAAGGGGATATACTATAATCTATCCTAACAAAAATCACTAACCACAGGTGTCATACCCCAATTTTTGACCTAAGATCCCACTTTCACTTTGTCGCTTGGCTTGAAATGTTTAGTCTTTTAAAATAGCTCATTTTTCGTTCGTTTTAGGTTTTTTTTTTATTTGCTTTATACTTAGTTTTTTTTTATCTTATATTTTTTTGACCTTTTATTACGTTTTTCTTTTCTTTTTCTATTTTTTTTTAGTTCTTTTTTATTTTATTTTAATGTCCATTTATTTTTTTCTTCCTCATGTCAACTTTCTCAATTATTGCTCATTTATGAGGTGAGGTCAAACCATTAATTTTGTAATGGTCAAATGATCTTAGCTATTGGATCTAAAACTCATATTTGGCTCCTCGCCTATAAATAGAGCTCTCATTCCTCACTTATAGACACACCATAAGTTCTCTTGAGTTGTCAAATAACTTTTCTCTCTTCTCCCTCCTTTAGCTGTCAAAAAATAATAAAAAACATCAAAACAAATTACTCGTTCTTTTTACCCGGAACTACGTGGTTTTGATCCCTCACGGGTACGCAGGCAAAAGACTTTGTCTTTCCAAATAAAAAAAATAATAAAAAAATATTTTCTTTTTTCCTCGTCATACCAATTCCTTTTGCAAGCCAAGAATAAATAAATGCAAGAGGTTCCTATAGAGTACTATAGACGTTTAGGGGTGCTAATACCTTCCATTTGTGTAACTAACCCCAAAACCTTAAATCTCTAAAAATTGTGGGTTTATTCGAACTTTTCCCCCTTTCCCTTGGAAAAAATTAAAGCTCAGTGGTGAACCTAAATTTGTGAGTCAACGCTAATCAATAGCTTGATCTCCGAAAATCACGCGACAACAGGCGCAACCTAGCGAACCCGCGTATGAGCGTGAAACCAGGTTACAAAAAGTATGAAAGTGAACATATGGAGATAACAGTTAGAGTATAAATATGGCGAATGGATCGACTTCCAACACGAAATCCAAATCCAGGTGCCAACAACTCCATGATCAACATCAAGCACAAAAAGCTCTTTCGAGCAAAACAATGTGTAAGAACTCAGATCGAGGAATGAGACTATTACGTCGGTAACTAGACCCTTTCGGGTTAAACAAACCAGACCTTTTTGAGTTTTTGTTAACAGAAATAGACCCTTTCGAGTTTTTGAATCAGAACCATTGGAATGAGGTCAAAACTCCAAATCCACCCAATCTCTGAATGAACATAACAACAAACACGAACAAACCGTCGACCTAGGAACACAAAAGCCCGCTGGCAGCAACAACGACAACTGACGAAACAAAACATAACCGGCAAGGAAAAAAATCATTGTAGGAGACCAGTCACCAGACAAAACCGACAACAACGCGAGGTCTAATAACCACTGTACTAATCACCACCCACCATCACCCTTGCGTCTCGTCGGAAGTAGAGGCTACAACAACCACATGGAACATAACCCACAAAGTCACTGCTGGAAGATCTGGAACGAACAAACTACAAACAGCGACATAAGAGACACCACCATCACTTAGCACATCAGCTCCAAACTAGAAAAATCAAACACTGGTGGTAAAACCACATAACCTGACCGAACCCAAAGAACTTGGATCTGACGGAGGAAGTTGTTATGGAACAAAGTAATTATATCTAGTTTGACCTATTTCCATACATTTTGTAAAGTTAAAAGTGAGATCAAAGCGATCCAAGTCAAATTTTGGAAGTTTCACATAAAGGCCAAATCTCTAGGTGAGCCTGAAAAGAATTGGTAGCGAGTGGAGGTGGTCGCTTTAGGGATTTTGCAGAGAAATGATTCGCCAAACGAGTATCATTTAGCTTAATAAGTTATGGCAGCATTAGTGACAAAAAAGGATGAGTTGGAATTTCTTTCGAGATGAAGAAATGTCAATTCTCCAAGGGATTGAGGATGAAGTGGCTAAGCGAATTTCAACTTTTATGAAATCTATAAATAGTGGCTTATAGTTTCATTTTCGACATTCATATTATATATGTTAGTTACCATGAATATGTGTAACTAGTTTCTCTTTCTGTATTAAGATTAAGTTTAGGTAGCTATGATGCTAATGTAAACTCTTAATATATATGGTTTATATATAATCCTTGTTTCACTATATCAATGGTTTATTTTTGCACTTTATGCTTTTCAAACGTTTAAATTCCGAAATTGATTATTTGATATTTAGAAAGTGCTAGACATAGACTTTTTATATAAAAGATCTGAAATAAATCCATTTGTAGATGTTAGTTGCTAGATATAACGCCAGATTTACAATCACATACATAGGTGCGATATAAGAAGTTAATAGGTGCGATAGATCCATCCTCGTTTGTCGGACATAAGAACATATGATAAGAGATTGGGGAAGGTATAGTTGAAACATTGAAAGTATATGATCGATTAAGAGGATTCATTAGAGGAATAGTTAACAACATTGAAAGTATATGATCTATTAAGAGGATTCATTAGAGGAATAGTTAACGACATCATGTTGATATATAGGTCTATAATATTTCTGAACCATTAAACAATTTCCAAGTCCCATTGAATATGGTAATCTATAACACTTTGATACCGCTATATACAGAGATATCACGGTGATATAGCTCTATAACGTAGCGGAATTTGAACAAATCAGTACTGTTCCGCGATTTGCTATTTATTCCACAATATTGTTAAGGAGTAAGACGGTAGAATGAGCCATTATTATAGACCTAAAAAGAAATATATCCATCGTTTATAGATCCTAAACTTGAAAGGAGGAAGCCTGCTGAATATGGATTTGTTGCCCTAGGATCAAGCCAGTTTCCCGTATCTGCAGATTGAAAAGTGTTACAATTTTCATGCATTTATATCAACCAAAGACGTAAAATTAACCAGCAAAAAATATATACCTCTCCAATAATGGGACTCTCAGAAAAAGCTTTTATACCATCTTGGAACTTCGGAGCTATCTTGTTCACTACATCATCATCAACAACATTTCTTTCCTGTCTGACAGTAAACGAGTATAGAAAAGTAAAACATATGCAAAGTCAATTGTAAGATTTCCATTAAAGAATCTTCTAGTTGGATAGTGATTCACATGATGTCTTTCATAGGGAAAGAAGTTTGCTTTAACAAGAGTAGGTAACTTGTTGTTTTTGCCAACATCAACAATCAGTCTAAAAAAACGAACAAAGTAGAACCTCTGGTTCATGCATTGTTCATCTTAGACTCGATTGTAGATGTTGGAAATAACAACAAGCTCGCTGAAAGTTCTTTTCCAATATATCTGATAAAGGCCTCATTCATTTTGCAACGGCTCCTGCAATGCAAAAGAATTGAATTTTAAAGTCCAGAAACTATCAACGAATCATTGTTTCATCTTTGCATATTCAAGTTATGAAATTGAACCTTTTATCATATTAGAATAGGGATCTTCTAATTAATAGTTTTTATTTTATTTTTTATAATAGAGTTACTTAGAGTAGGAACAATAACTAAATTTTTTAGAAGTAAAAAATAGGAAATGTAGGTAGAGTAGAAAAAAAAACACAAGTATTTTTCAGAATGAATTTGGACTTCAAATAAAATTAAATTATCTCCGTTGAAAAATAAAATGGGATCTGATCATCCAATTATGATAGAATGCTCCAAATTTTGAGATTGAAATTTTAGACTTAATAAAAATAATCTGCTAACAGTTTTAACTTCATGCAGTTTTGATCTGATAAACTGAGTGAGGTAAAAATTTAAACTACACAAAAATTGTATCCATACCAAAAAATAGTATTTTATTGGATTAGAACACTAATGGAAAAGGTTAGGGTTTCAAATAAAACTAGGGATTTTATGTTTTAAAGCATGAACTGATTATTTAAAAATGAAGAAGAATCCTTACCTTTGGAGATGAATATGACCAAGTTGGCTAGGATTTCTCTAATTCTAGATGTGTTTGTTGGTCCGTACACACCATGCATTTATTGTTTTTAGTTTTTTAAGATGAAAGTAATTTGTGAAAGAAGAAAGGCAGGCATTTATTGTTTTTAGTTTTTTAAGATAAAAGTAATTTGTGAATGAAAAAAGGCAGACATTTATTGTTTTGAGTTTTTTTAAGAGGAAAGCAATTTATTTTTCACGGCGTTTTTCATGTCTTTCTGTCTATCAATACCCATTTTAATTTTTTAAAAGACCCATTTATTGTGGGAAATGTTAACTTATGTCCTTAAGGCACAAGTTAATGAATCGAATATGGAAATGGTTTATTGGAAGATGTGTATTACTCCCTCCGTCCTAAATTGTATGACGTTTTAAGCATTTCGCACATATTAAGAAATACAATTAATATTGTGTGAAAAAAGAGATATTATGAGTTATTTTACAAAATTATCCTTAATAAATAATATGGGAATGATAAATGAAAGAATTGAAGGAAGAGAGAGTAATAAATAGTTAAGGTTATAATAGGAAAAGTAACATTAATGTTGCATTGGTATTGTATAGCAACATATAATTTGGGACAAATTTTTTCCTCTAAAGCGACATACAATTTGGGACGGAGGAAGTATATTTAATTTTTAACTTTTTAATGAGTTGAATGTACACAATTTTAGAGAATATTTATTCTTTTAGATTTCTTAACATGTGTCTTAAGGGCCAAGTTAACTATACCCATTTATTATTAATGCTTGAAAGAGACTAGAGAATTATTAATGGTTGGAAGAGACTATAGAAAGAATTTAATTACGTCAATGCCTTTATAGTCCTCTTACAAATTTTGGTAGCGCGTGCCTTATTTACTCAGATGGTTAGAAACATTTCCTCGATCACATCTTCTTGTATTTATTCTAAGCAATATTTATCAGAAAGAAAAAAAAAAATTGATACACATGATTTGTTATAAATTATTCTTTATTCTCTAACAAACAAATAATACCTCTATTTAAAAATAAAAAAAAACAATCAGTACCTTTTTAAATAGTGTTAACCATGATTAGTTTTTAAGATATTCCAAATGAGTTTTCACTGTTTAAATTTAAGGGAAATATTAACCAGTGTCTTCAGAGCACTAATTAAAAAATTTAAATGACAATTTTTTATGAAAGTTTGTGTAATAGAGTACATTGAAAATTGAAAACTTTGACATTTTTAAAGAATACTCTCTCCGTTTCAAAATACATGTCCAATTTTTGCAATATGCACTATTCACTTGATTTACTTTGACCATACTTTTTAACTAATGTATAAATACAAATATTAGCATGTAAGATGTTGTTTGATTTGTCTCGACAAATATTTTCAAAATATTAAATTTTTATCATTTTTTACTTTAGATAATCAAAGATATTAATAGTGAAAATTGTGCATTGACATATGTGAAGTGGTTGACTTGGACATGTATTTTGAAACGGAGAGAGTAATTTAGAATGTTTAAAGAGTGTCTCAGAGACACTCATTAACAAGACCCTTAATTTTTGTTAGGGAAATGTTAACTTATGCCCTTAGGGCACTTGTTAAGAATTCCACTAATAGAAATTTGTATCAAAAATTGTGTTAATTTATTGCTTAAAATGTTAATATTATTATTTTTTTAATAAATTCTTACCATTAATGGAATGACATTAATGTTTAACATGTACCCTAAGAGTACAAGTTAGCATGACCATTTAGAAAGTAATAAATAGTTAAGAGCATAATATGAAAAGTAACATTAATGTTTCATTAATATTGTAAAACGACTTATAATTTAAGACAAGTTTTTTTCCAAAACGACTTATGATTTAAGAAGAATGGAGTATTTTTTAATAACTGTGTAAAACTTAAAATGTGACACCTAATGTAAGACGGAGGGAGGAGTTAACATGATCGATAATATATTTAATTTTTTACATTTAGCTGTTTTAGTAAGTGTTTAAATTTTGTGGGTAGGGAACCATGGCAAATCTTGGGTCATCAAAGCCTTTTCTCTTATTAGTTACCATCGACATGAATACAAGAAGGTGTGGTAGAGAAAATAAATGTTGCCAACCATATGAGTAAATAAAGCACGCAGTATAAAATTTGTAAGGGGCTATAAAGGCATTGACGTAATTCAATTCTTTCTATAGTCTCTTCCAAGCATTAATAAGAACGATGCAATGTCTTGATGTGGATGTTAAGGTAACTGGTTAAACTTTCTGCGTCACTCAGTTTTGAAAAAACACTCCTCCCCTAGAATTAACACTATTAGCACCACCACTGCAAAACACACTCGTTTGCATTTTTATTGCAAAAATCTTAGAACTGTTATTCGCTCGCTTTTTGCATTCTTTTCCATAAATTATTTGGACCAATTTCTAATTCCTATCAATTTTTGTTTTTTTTTTTAAAATTATTTCTTTAATTACTTTGTTATGTTTTATTTATTGTAGTTAGTTTTTTTCATCATATGTTGTCATTTTGGTTGGATAGACTAAAATTGATTGCTTCCCTTAAAAAAAAAAGACTAAAATTTATTGCTTATGTTTATTTCAAACTAAAACTGATTATGAATTCAAACAAATTAAATATATACAATTAACTTTAATTAATAGCAGTCTAAAAGCTAAATTCTCATAACTACCATTATGGATGCTCTTAAAATTGTAACAAAAAATAAGAGCATAAGAAATATGAAATTAAAACTATTTTTTTTTCGTCAAAAAAAAATGAAACTAAGTTTTTTATTTTTGGCTAACTAACGGGAAAATTTCAGTAACTAACGTACACCCTCCGTTGTCAATTATAAGTAAATTTGACTTTTTAGATACATTCAATTAATGATGTATGTGATTCATATTATGGACCATATACATCATTAATTGAATGAACCTAAAAAATTAAATTTGCTTATAATTGGCAACAGAGGGAGTAACAAATTAACTATAGAAATGATTCTATTAGAAAAATTAGAAAACGACTTAATTGAATCTTTGGTCCCCTAACTTATTTGTTGTTTTCAATTTGATCCCTTAACTCTAAATTTTTCCTTTTGGTCCCTTATCTACGCTCCGTTAGTCAATTTGGTCCTTGTCCGTTAATTTTAACCTTAAATGTCTAAGGTGGACCAACATTGAAAGTGGTCCACCATAGATCTTATTAATTTTTTAATTTCAGCCCTTTGATCTTTTTTTTCAAAAAGTGACGGCTAGATCATATAGGTATATCATATGTTCCAGTGAACCATCAACACATAAATTTTTCTCCTTTTCTTCATCTTCTACCCTCCTTTCTTCATCAGTTCATCATAATCTTCATAAACTTCCATCAAATAAACCCAGAAAAATCAATAAAAACATATCCATGATCCTTAATTTTAACAAAGAAATGAAGAATTGAAACATTAATTTGTCGTGGTTGTTCTAACTTCTAAGTTATTCTCAGTAGAAACAGTATTTTGTGTCCATAAATGCCATTACATTGAGAGAGTTTGAGCGATTTTTGTTGCTGGAGTATAATCTACATCCATACCACTTCATCAGTAACTGAACAATCTTTTGTAAGTTTAAGTTTCATAAGAGTAGCCTCTGAATCAAAATTAAAACAAACACATACAATGATACAAGAATGTTATTAACCAGATCTGAATTTGAAGAAATTAAACATGAATTTAACTTTTCTACTAATAAAATTGAAAGAGAGAGTACCGTAACGATTTCAGAAACAACAATCAATCAGCACAACAAGAACCAGAAACGATTTTTTTCCATTTTTAGAATTTTGACCTTCCATTTCTGAATTTTGACCTTCCATTTTCATCCATTTCTTGAAATCGATTACTATCTGCAATGCTTACGGATCAAATATGGTGATGAATTCAGCAACTGAAAATCACAAGATCTTAAAGAAAAAACGTAAATCAGAACGTCTAAAAAGC
>Ga0315915_1003313_pt1 | contig 20449 bp, 13 predicted proteins | sample MpolbnodulesMG_FD_207738 | JGI IMG/M metagenome (GOLD analysis project Ga0315915, IMG submission 207738) | Medicago polymorpha root nodule microbial communities from Los Angeles, California, United States - branched nodules | ecosystem: Host-associated > Plants > Roots > Nodule | place: USA... | reverse complement strand
CATAACAAAAATTGTGTGTATCTATAAGGTACTGATTCCATTTGATGGAATTATAACAGTAACCTATAATCATCGATACAAGAATATAATTATCACAACAATTAAATAGGCACAACAACAAAAAAAACCAATTTCTAATGATCCTATTCACGTATATACACAATTACATGATATCCAAGGGAAAAAAAACTATGAATTAGTGAAATATATTATATCAATACCTTTTCAGTGATTAGAGCGTGCTGATAACGTGTTATGAAACTAAAGAAATAGGAACATGAATAAAGTAGAGAGAAGTAGAGAAGGATAAAGAAAGAGAAGAGAGATGATTCTACAATTAGGTTACATATGAGCTCTATTTACAGAGAAATACAATGATTTGGTGGACAAGCATAATATAGCCCAATAAGCAAACAATATGACCCAATAACTCAATTGCTATATGGACATCCACTTATAAGATTCATAATACATACTACTACTGTATTTTCCCTAAAAAAAAACATAATACTGTGTATTTCAAACAAAAGCGTGGCATTGTAACTTAAAAAGCAAAAGCGTGGCATGATATTCGACCGAAAATTTCCGATAAAAATGCTGAAATTTGGGACTGAAAAATATCTTAGGATCATATATTTATTTAACAATTAATTAATTTGTTTTAAACCAAATCCATTCAATAACCTTCGAAAAGCCCATCCAAAAATTACATAAAATTCTTTCAAAAAAAAAATAAAAAATTACATAAAATGAAATCAAATTGTTATAAAACATAACTTTGGCATCTGTTAGGGTTTAATTTTTTTTCAATACGGAACAAAGTAAAACATGCTAAGGAATATTCCTTCGGCCACACGGCATCATCATCCCAATGTGCAGCCGCCATTGCCACCGGTATTTCTTCCCGACGATCTTATCATTGAGGTTTTATCGTTCCTCACCGTGAAACTTCTTATGAGATTCAGGTGCGTTTGCAAGTCTTGGAATACTTTAGTCTCTAACCCTAAATTTATAAAAATTCACCAAAAGAAATCTGAACGAAACAAAAACTTAGTGCTGATAGAGAAAGACTTCTCTTCTAACATTTGCAAGCGTCTCATGGTCAATTATTTGCCCGTAAGTCGTTTAGTAATGGTGAACTCGTCGATCACCCTCACGAACGATCACATATTAAATGAAAAAGATGGTTTTTCCATTGTTGGTTCCTGCAATGGTTTAGTATGCTTGCTTGGTTATTCTCCTTTAGAACGATGGTTATATTTCTATAACCCGGCCACAAGGACATTGTCTAAAAGATTAGGGACGTTTACTGATAAATATGGATATATGTTTGCATTTGGATACGATGCTTTAACAAACACCTATAAGGTAGTGAACTTCTGTGAAAGGAGCAGAAATGCAAGGATTTTTAGTTTGGGTGATAATATTTGGAGAAGTGTTCCAAGTTTTCCAGATTTTCGTATTTATCGAGATCCCTTTATGTCTTCATGCTACACTTATGTGTATTTCAACGGAACTATTAACTGGTTGGTCATTCGAAAGGATATTACATCTCTGTTGCATAACTATACTCTTGAGAATTTTGTGATCATCTCGCTTGATTTGGGGACTGAGACATACACCCAATTGTTGCCCCCTCGAGGTTCTGGAGAAAAGTTATTGGTTGAGCCAACTATTTGTGTGTTCATGGATTGTCTTTGTACATGTTTTTCTCATGCTGAAGGTTACAAGGGAGATCAGTTTGTTATATGGAAGATGTTGAAGTTTGGAGTTGAAGAGTCATGGAGTCAATTCCTTAAAATTTGTTATCAGACTCTTCAAAGAAATTGTTTTAATTGTTCGTTGTTGCCATTGTGTCTTTCTGATAGTGGTGATACATTGATATTGGGGGTTCCTAGAACAGGACAGAAAATTCTCTACAATTGCAGAACTAATATGGTGGTGCAAACTGCATTTACTGTAGGAAAAAATTGGTTCTATTTCAATCATTATGTTGAAAGTATGGTTTCGACAAATGGAAAGTAAGTTATTTTTTCTTAAGGATTATCTTGCTTGAATTCTTGTTAATTAATGTGTTTTGCTTGATATATTGTCTCAGTATTTTACAATGCCCCTAGTTATTGTGTTGTTGAAGATTATCCATTGGTGGTAACAACTTGATAATCTCTGAATTGAATAGATTTGTTTTTAATTGTAATTAAGAACTCACTAGACAATTCTCTCAAAATGAAACGTTTTCTCTCTTGAATATTCATGACCGGGTTTTTAACTATAATAAGAGAATTTCCTTTGAGTAAAGTGATGATAAGGACTTGCGTGTGAACCTAACAGAATGTTGTTATAGCTTAATAGACTTCGCTGCATCAAAATAGTATTAATATTTTAATATTCTTTGCGCGTATCTATGAAGACTAATAATTTGAGTCAACGAGAAAAGTGATAAAACCATATTTGAAGAGTTTTAACGATGTTGGATTCATAAGACTTGGATTCTAACTCAATATCCAATGACCTGTTCCATTTCCTTAATTCTAACAAACAACTCAGCAATATTATGTATGATTAACAACTTTAAGTAGTTCTATTTAATGTTGAAATTCAGCAATATGTCAATATAGAATCCATCTTTTTGGTAATGAGTTTCATTACATTAATTATTGTAGGTTAATAAGAGATTGTGGAATCATATCGTTAAGTCAGAGTAAAATCACAAAATCTTCAGATTTCAAGATTCTTTTAACTTCTGCTAACATGTTTAACTTTTATGTACTTTTTATTTTTTATGGTGGTCGAGGTTTGAACCCCGGCCTTATATTGGTAATGAGGTTTTCAACACCGTGTGAGATGCTATCCAAACCCTAATTTTTTTTTTTGTAAATCAAAATCATCAGAGGAATCATCAGTCAAAATCGAATTGAGATTGTATAACCAACAATGGAATCGTCAATGAAATCTTTAATCGAAATCGAAATTAGAAAGAACAAATCGAATATGAAATGAGAAAGAACAAATTCTTCTGTTGTCTATGTAATTTACCACGGTTTAGTGTTTTTTTTAGAGAAACACGGTTCAGGCTTTGCTATATATAGCCGAGTTTGCATGGAAATTAGGGTAGCTGAGTTTGCATGGAAATTAGGGTATTCAGTTTGTAAACGTATTAAATAAGTGTACAACAACTTGTCAAAAAAAGAAGTCTACAATAACAATAGATATATACAAACGACGACACAGCAGGATAGGAATGAAAAGCTCATCCGTGAGGAGAAATATTAGTGATTGCTGCATTTTAGAGGGGAATTTGTTAGGTTAAATTGGTGGGCTGCATTTTAGATAGAATTTGTAAGGTTAAATTGTTGCTAACCTAATGCAGCATTTTAGAGGAAAATTATTAGGTTAAGTTGTTGCAGACCTAACAAAATTACTCTCTCCGTCCCATTTTAAATGACCTAATTTTAAAAAGTGTACTATTCATATAACATGCTTTGACTCCATTTTTCTATTAATATATAAATACAAAATATAGCATATAAGATCTTGTTGGATTTGTCGCGATGAATATTTTCAAAATATCAAATTTTAATAGATTATTAAAGATATTTAAGTTCAAAATTGTGCATTGGCATACGTGACATGGTCAACCAGTTCATATAATATGGGACGGAGGGAGTAATAAATAAGGATATTTAGCATTATTTTTGTTTTGGTAAAATCCATTGATTTTGATTGCGATTTTACGATTTCTTACATTGATTCTACAAAAGTAGTTGAGTAAAATCCTTGAATATTAGTTGCGATTTTACGAATTTTGGTTTTGTTCTTCCCATTTGACCTGAAGCAGAATCCCGATTTTGACAACTACTGTGCGCAGACTATAATACAATCAAAGTTATTCTTTAATTTAATGGTAAAGTATAACTGATCCATGGTGGAAAAATCTTATACTTTCCCACCTTAATTAAATGCATCATAGGATATATAAGGCCTTTGGCATACATTTCAGTACAACTACTGAAGTACATATTTTTCAATTATAGTGCATAATGTCATTGTCTTATAAGGGGATAAGAGTAATTCTAAATGAACATTTGAAAAGGAGATACAACTAATCAAGAACTTAACAACTAGGGAAAATTACAAGAAAGTGATAATCTGTTGTTTGTTATACAGAAATAAGTCATTGTTCTCGAAAGTAAGTTATTAGGCTTCTTAATTACAACGAAGTCATTCTAAAATTAAGTGCAACAATCTAACTCAAACATATACAAAATGGTTTAGAATTTTATTCCCCCATGCAGGAAAATATCAGCAACATATAGTAAAGAATGGTCTATTTTTAGTAAAGAATGGTTAGATTATTTCTCCACCGTTGATTGTTTCAATCTTAATCCTTCAAATTCTGATCATTTTATGTTGGTTTTTGGATTTCCAAACCAGTTGTATTTGGATTTCTAAAGTCTATTTTAAAAAAACAATTTTCATCCATTGAAGTTATTATTAGGTTGAGCCACGACCACGTCGCTCTCTTTAATATGTTTTGCGGCACTGACTAAAATTATGCAAGACAAACTATCAACCACGCCGTCTCCAGGATAAAACTAGTTTTGCTACAACTATGTGATTAACTATTGCACTATAGAAAATCGTTCGAGAATTACATCTTCAATTTGGTACTAAGACGACTCGTAATTTAATACTCAAATAAATAAATTATGGTACTATGATCACTCTACTATATTATTGTCACCACTCAAATATGATGTTACCACCATTCTAATATTTACTTCTCCAAATATCCATATGGTACTACTACTACTCAAATATGGTGTTATCACCATTCTAACCTCTATCTAAATCATCCAAAGGTAAAAAAATATCCAAAGGATATATACACATTCTTAAGATCATTTTTAATTCATAAGGGACATTATTATTCGAAAAAGGGGACTATGATATTAAAAGTATTTTTTTTAAAGGACATAATTTATCAAAGAAACTATGTTCTTAAGACCATTTTCAATTCCGAAGGAACATAATACCCAAAAGAAAATATGGTCTTACGAAAATTCTTAATTCTAAAGCGACATAACTAAAAGATAAAGAGGAGAATAACTCATTAGCACAAGCTGAAGGGAGAAGAGAGAAAGAGATGTCGACAACTCAATTAAATTCTTTTGGTGTGTTTATGAACTGATCGAGTCCTCTATTTATATATAGATTTTGTAACTGAATTTAGTTGCAATTGTGGGAGCTAGTCAATTCAAAGACTCCTATGGATATGATAAAAAGCAAACCAACTCTTTGATAAGTTGAACAACTCTTGTGGATGAGATCAAAAATAAACTAACACTCAAAAGTTGAGGAAACAAACTAAACGGATATGAATGGAAGAAAGATAGGAAGCTTAGTTGAATTTTCAACTTATCACAACCAACATAAGATAAAGTTATGGGAAGTGATACGTATGAATAAGAAATAATAATTACTATTATTTTTATTATTATCGAGTATTTAACAACTAAATATCACAATATAAACACAACTAATGTGTGTGTTATATTTTATGTGGGACAACACCAGATAAAAGTCTCATGACTTGGTGTTTAATTTTTCAACCTTCAAATTTTCTTCCAACTTTACACCAATGTTCAAACAATCCCTCACTCAAATTTAAAGATGAAGACCTTTGGAAAACCGTTTATGATCCTCAGATTATTTTTAATGATAGAGATGTAACATTCATGTTTAGGTCGATGGGTTAAAATAATAAGTTATATCATTTTGTTCATTTCAACTTCAACTGTCCGAATTATCAATAGAGCGTTGGTGTCATTTATGGACTTTAGGTTTTTTTAATGTATTGATATGTAATATGGTGGCAAAAATCTAGTTTTTTTTAATTTATTGATGTGTAATATGTTGGCAAAAATCTATAATGTTACACTTTTGATAAATTTCAATCTTTTGAATAAATCTAATATGTTGGAAAAAAAAAAAAAAGAATTCGAAAAAAGAATGAAAAAAGGCTTAATTACTGTTATGACCTTCTAAGTTTTTAAATGTTGTGATTTTTGCCCCTAAAAAAATGTAGCACTTCGATGACATTATGGTTGGTGACATTGTGACTTTGGCCAACCACAATGTTACAAATGTGTTTCTTCTTTCTTTCTCACAATATTTTTTTGTTTCTTTGTACATGTGTGACATTGTGGTTGACCAATGTCACCTAAGTATTATCCCTAAAAAAAACAATTGTTTACAACCCCTATATGTTTATTTTCTGTTGCAATTTTAGCCCCCAGACCAATTTTGACCCGGTCAACGTACAAGTGGGCGCCACGTGTGTAATTTTTTTTATTTTTTAAATATATTTTTAAAAAATTTTAAAAAAATAATAATAATATTTTTTTTGGTTTACACGTGGCGTCCATGTGTACACCACCTATGCATTGACTGGGTCAAATTGGGTTAGGGGACTAAAATTGCAACAAAAGTAAATACAGAGGGCTTGTAAAGAGTTGTTTTTTTAGAGGTCAAAATCACAGCATTTAAAAACTGGCAAAACAGTTTTTAAGCCAAAAGAAAAACAAACATAGTACTATACTACTATATTTTCAAATAAAATATCGGCATGATATTCCACCGAAAATTTCCAACTAAAAGGCATGGATTTGGGACTGTAAAACATCTTAGCAGCATACATTTAATTTAATAATTAATTAATTTGTTTCAAAGCAAATCCATCCAATAATCTTTTAAAGAATTCCATCCGTAAATAATATTTTTTTTAGGTTCAACTTGCTATATAACTCAACTTTCGGCATCTGTTAGGGTTTAAGTTTCAATCACAGAAGAAAAACACGACAGTTCTGATGAATATCCCAGCAGCTAAGTCACGTCGCCAGTCCCTTGCGCAACTGTCATTTCCACCAGTAATTCTCCCCGATGATCTTGTCTTTGAAGTGTTATCATTTCTTACTGTGAATCTTCTTATGCGATTCAGGTGCGTTTGCAAGTCTTGGAATTCTCTAATCTCTAGCCCTAGTTTTATCAAAATTCACCAAAAGAAATCTGAACGAAACAAACAAATAATACGAATAGAGCATGACTTAACTTCCATCGTATCCAAATGTCTCATAGTCAATTCTTGGCCCGTTCGTGGTTTAGTAGAGAACCCATTGATCACCCATGTGGACGAACATCACTGCAGATTGATGGAAGATAGCCTCTACGTTGTTGGTTCCTGTAATGGTTTGGTTTGCTTGCTTTGTTTTAATAAATTAGAAAATTGGCTTTATTTCTATAACCCGGCCACAAGGAAAGTATCGGAAAAATCAGGGTCTTTTACAAGGACATATAGATCAAGATCAAAGATTGCGTTTGGTTTTGATATTTCAACGGACACGTATAAGGTAGTGGAGTTCTGTCAAAAGAGTAGAGCTGTGAGAGTTTTTAGTTTGGGTGATAATACTTGGAGATATATTGAAAGTTTTCCCGATGTTTTTATTCCCTTTAAAGTTGGCCGCGGCAGTCGTCGTGGTGGTGTGTATTTGAACGGCACTGTTAACTGGTTGGTCTTTCGAAATGATATTATATATGATGATTCGAAGAAAAGGAAGTTGGAGCATTATATGATTATCTCACTTGATTTGGGGATTGAGACATACACACAATTGTTGCCCCCTGGAGATTCCCGTGAAAAGTTGTTGAATGAGCCAACCATTTGTGTACTCATGGATTGCCTTTGTTTTTGTCATATTAACTTATACATGGGAACCCCCCATTTTGTTATATGGAAGATGAAGAACTTTGGAGTTGAAAAATCTTGGAGTCAATTTCTTAACATTAGTCATGATAATCTTCAAATAAAGTGGAGCGAAAATTTTAGTCAATTTTGTGCATTATCATATCGTTCGGTGTTCCCATTGTGTCATTCTGAGAGCAGTGATACATTGATGTTGGCAAACCGTAGAGAAGGACAACTAATTCTCTACAATTGGAGGATTAATAAGGTGGGGCAAATTATAACTACCAAAAGAAAAAGGTGGGTTTTTCTCAATAATTATGTTGAAAGTTTGGTTTCGACGAATGGAAAGTAAGTTAGTCTTGGTTAAGGATTATCTTGTTTGAGTTCGTGACAAGTAATGTGTTTTGCTTAATATTGTCTCTTTTTATTTGTAATTCTCTTGGTTATTGTATTGTTGAATGATTATCTATCGTTAATAGTTTGACAATCTCTGAAATGAATAGATTTGTTTTGAAGTTATTTCCTAATTTGCTAGATGATTCGCTCAAAAGGAAACTTTGTATCTCTTGAATATTCATAACTCTGGTGGTTTTTATAGTGATTCTCTCAAAAGATATTGTGTGAATTGTATGATGAGTAAAATACTTTTAACTTTCAGCCTAAAATTATCAATGTATAAGATATTGTGTTCTGTTCCTCCATAATAATGCAAACAACAGTTACAGGCTTTAACTCGAAGCAACAAGAGAAAAATGTGCTCCTTTATAAACTGTCATTAGTTTTCTTATTTTTAATTTAGGGGCGTGGAAATAAATGTAGGACCGTCGCAATGTAGAGAGTAATATGGGTTCGATTTTATGCTTATGGCTTTAATCAATATATTTCCCTACAATTTTATGGGATTCAGAGAGAGATGGTGGGCCTTTTTCATTTCCTTGCATATTTGTGATCTCAATGGTGTCATTTGATAGAAATAGATGGCCTTTTACTTTACCTGGTTTCCAAGGATTGAGGGCATTAGTGATGAAGATTTCATTGGTTGGACTAATAACATAATAGAAACTTGTATAGAAAAGAATAAGGGAAACTGACATTTATTGCTAATAGGGCAGGATTACGACATGATCAGAGAGTTACAATGGATCCCTTCCAAGAATCATAGAGTTGGTCTTCCTTCCAAAGTTACATAATTATGTGAATGTGGAATTCATGTCAAAGTTTCTGAAGTATCTTGAACCAGATTCTTCAATTTTTTCATTTGTATCTGATTTGTATAATCTGGTGGCGTCAATTGAACCTAAAACTTATTCTGACCACACTCTCTTTGAATTTTGTTTTCTACAACAAACATCATGTTCTCCATCTTCTTGATGTTAAAGTTTTGTTGTAGTCCCCGTCACAAGATCTATAAGTTTTAAGTCGGTTTATGATTTATTTGTGTGTGGTTAAGTAAATTTGTAACTTTAATGGAAATATGAATACTCATCTAATTCTCTTGCTTTATGATCAGACTAAGTTAGAATATTTCAATTTATGTATATGATATAGCATTTGTAAGCAATGGTTTATTCAATATTAGAGAAGAAATCCAAGGTAGCTCCACTACAATCTCTAAAAATACCACCACAAAAAGTCGATCCGGTGCACCTTTAGCCGATCCAACCATGTTGGTTTCAACACTGTTATTGTCAAAACAAGGCTGATCATGCACCTCCATGTGACCCAAACAATATTGACTATTGAGCAATGCCAGATTTTTTTTGACAAAAGTGAGCAGTAAAAGGTATTCAACATCACTCGTAAAATTTCACTGGATTATTTAGGGCAATCATTCTTGCAAGTAAGACATTTCAAGACCACAACATCATGTTATTATCTTCAAACACAAATAATTTATACAATGTTCATCTATGTCTATTCAGGGAAACATTCAAGACCAAGAGAAAAAAGGAAAAAGAGATGCAGATAAAAGCAAGTTATTCTAAAATTAACTGCAATATTCTAACTCAAACAAATACAAAAGGGTTTTAAATTTTATTCGCGCTTGTAGTCTAGACGATTGAAAAATATATCAGCCACAATTCGCATGGTATCTCATCATTTAAGAAATGTATAGCCATGATGCTAGATGATGTACAAGTGGCTGACGATATTGGTAAAATATATCATCAGGAAGACACTGATGCAGTTTCCACTGTCAGCACCATCTTCACCAACTCCACATGAGCAGCATGCTCTGACAAAAAGAAATTCCACAAAATATTATTAAGAGATAAAGGTTGAAAGGAAATATCAAAAAAATATTCACATAATGAAATCAGTTATTAATGCAGCCTCACTTCTTCTCAGCAATCATTTCTAATCCAATATCATACTACATTAAAATTATCTTACAAATGTTTTTGGCAATCCAAGATGTAGTTTTCAACTAGAAACCACTGTGTTAGCTATGAAGTACCATAGATACAAACACAGGTAATAATTTGTGAAAACAGGAGTTGAATGCAATCAGACGCGTCGGTGTTGCGTCAATGTCCGACACTGACATGTGTCGGACACCGAATATGCCTTCAATCTGAAGTATTGGTGCTACGTAGCATGCCACGCAAAGTTTTTAGAAGGATAGTGCAACTTTCAATGGTAAATGCTACAGATAACGCTCCCTAGAATGCTTTAAATATTCTCATAATGCATTGACAAAACAATAGTTAAATTTTCTGTCGAGATTAGTTGAACTCACATTAAGAAAAGGAGCTATTTGCACCAACTTTGTCTCTCAACTCATCATCAGTGAGACCATTTCCTGCTTTCAAACTTTCATCCCCAGAGGTTCCAGACACCAGGTTTTCATATTTCTTTTTCAAGCTAGAAGAGCCTAAGGCCTCTGCAAGGCTCTGCGTTATTTGTTGCCTCAAAGCATCAATTCTATTCTTCGATTCCGAATTTGGTGTCCCTCCAGCTTTGGCGACCTCCACTTTCAATTGCTCTATCATTCTCTTAATTTCTGGCGACGAGTTTGCCAAAACATCAATTTCCTTTATCACATCCTTTTTTAGTTCTTCTATCTTAGGCTCTCGTCCTGGTTTTACGAACTCAACATCATCTAACTCGATCGACTTCACAGCATTAGCCAGCTGCAAGTCTACCTCCTTATTGAACTCAATGATTTTCTTCTTCAATTCATCATCCAAATCGCTTGCTGAGGATGCGCTAAGACGCTGGATTTCAGACTGTAACTCCTTTATTCTTGGATTATTATTCATGACATCATCAAATTTCTTCTTCAGTTCTTGCTTGTTTCTATCTGACAGAAGAAGCTTCACTTTAGTCAATTCTCTCAACATGCCATGCTTCTTCTTCAGCTTGCTAGCATTAGGAGCTGCTGACAACCTTCGATTAAAATCTGCCTTTAGTTTTTCTATCTTACCCTTCAGCAATGGATCAGTAGGTTGGTCATCTGAACTTGCTTTTGAAAATTCATCACGTAGTTTCGACAAACTTTTTGTTAAGCCCAAGGCTTTAGCGGCCTCAGACAATTCTTGATCAACATCCCTTTCCAGTTGATCTTCCAGTTTCTTTATCGTCTCATATAAATTGAGTTTCGGAGGCTCCGAAGAGGACTTCAAAATTTGTTGCTTCAGCTTCTCAATCTGAACTTCTAATTCAGAGTCAGAAATTTTCGCAGGAGGTAGATCCCTCGTCTTCATGTTTCTTTTTTCCTTGGGATCTACAGAAATTTTTGCAGGAGGTATATCCCTCTTCTTCATGTTTCTTTTTTTCTTGGGATCTATAGGAATTCCGTCCTTGAACCCACCGAGTTTTCGGAACTTCAGCATGCGATGTTTTAACAGTTCTTCTGTGTTCAACTTGGTGAGTTCCTACACAATGAACAGGCCGAAGATCGGTATAAATTATCAGCATATGCTTCAACATATTTGATTTCTGTAAAACACATCATGCCAGTAAGACTTACATCCATAGCTTTATTGATTGCAATTTTGATCTGTTGAGAGGTCCAACTTGGATCAACATGTGCACCACCGAGGGGCTCCTATTGAAAAGAAAAAGAAATTCTACTTAGATTTCATTTTATAGATAATGCTATTATCAATTTATGCAACTATCCTTTGCATGCATGCAAAGGATCAACTTGAAAAATGGTAACACGGGTTACCAAGGTCAAAAGTTAAGATCAAAACTCCAAATAGACATTTAAAGATATTAAAAGGTTTAAACCATTAAGATGGCATAGTTCATACATACGAAAAAAAATTACGGGAAAAAAGCATGGTTAATAAGATTATTACAGGTATAACTCCATCTGCAACTTTCAATTTGCACAATTCAATCGCTGTAATCTTCAGTCTTTTAGCAGCCTGCAAAGATAAAATAAATAATTGAATATACATTATAAAATGAAATATTATAAGCACCAGTGTTGTAAATATATATATATATATACCTTTGGAGCAGCTTTAGCACTCTTCCACAAGATTGCAGCACACGCCTCTGGACTAAATCACGTAATAAATAAAGGCCAAACCAGTAGAACAAATCAGAACATTAACCCAATTAGTAAATGTGGAAAAATAACGCAGGTAATCAGTCCTATCTTAACTGGGTATTAAATTCATCCTAAGATGCTTTTCGTACGTTTGGTTAAACATTAACCAAATTGAATTCCATCATAAGCACATTATTAACTAACTAACAATCTTATATCTGGTTTGAACATAATCACACAACACAATTCTGTACTAACAATATATAATGTTAATACAAAACTACGAAATTTTTTGGGCACCTACGAAGCAAGGACAGACACTGAACACGACATTGACGTTGACACCAGTAAAATTTTAAGAAAATGGATTAATTGAATGTAATCACATGTGTCAGTTTCGTGTCATTGCCGACCATAGGACACGCCTTCAATCTGAAGTGTCAGTACTACAGAGTTGGCCACATATAATTTGAAAAGAAAACATCATTACAAAGAAACTCAGGAAGATTCATCTAACATGCACTATTGGAAGGGAGGACAAAAGAAAGGCACATGATTGAAAAAATTAATGTAAATATTATAAAACTTGCAAATGATGGAGTTATAAATTAAATCACCTGGCAACATAGAAGCATGAATTTTCAAGCATGAGTAATTTATTAGCGCATCCAATGGCAAGGGCACCTCCAGATCCACCTTCCCCAATAATTATAGAAATAACTGGCACCTTCAGACCAAACATGGATCTCAAATTATGAGCAATTGCTTCACCCTGCATACATGAAAGTCGATCATTATCAAACGGATTACCATGGTAACAGGAACAATGCCAAAGTATTACTAAAGGATAACTAGCGACATACTTGGTTAAGTTCCTCAGATTTGAGGTCAGCGTATGCCCCAGGGGTGTCAATGAAAGTAACTATTGGGAATCCATGATGATCTGCATATTCCATCAAGCGTAGAGCTTTCCTATAACTGTTTGATTTGAAAATTTACCATCTGTCAGTGTCAAATGGGGAGAAATTGACAGCATGTAAATTTATACGATTCATCCGAATTCATATCATATGGTGTTATCAATAGCAGATAGTGAAAAATAGTGGAAAACCAAAAATCCTCCAAGTGAAATAGCAAATAGTGTTGCAAGCAAATAAAGAAAGCAACATAGTGGTTGAAATAAGTCGATTATATATTAAAAAAAAAGGCATGCTGCATAGTGCGTACAAATAAAAAAGGAATGGAAGCAGAGCATAGCTTACACATTGAAACGACCACGTATTACTGGGAATAAAGGAGTAATAATTATTGATTCCTCGGTTTTCTGCTTTAAAATAGGTCCTATTTGGCACACATACATGCACTTCCGTTTTATATTATTTATTTTTTTAAAAAAAAAAAACCCTTAAATTGTCTTTTTTCCACTGCTGCCGCTACATGAGCCAGCAGAAACTGGTATAGCGACCGCAATTGTCCTAATAGCAAAGCTAGGATAGCGTCGCAGTTTGCATTGCACATCAAAATCCTCTATGCTATAGTGCCGCTATCACGGCTGTTTGACAACACTTAACAAGTAGTGAATTACTCAGTATCAATTAGAATTCTAGTGGACATACCCTTGTGGAGTTGGCATCCCAAAGTTACGCTTAATATTTTCTTTAGTAGTTCTACCCTTTTGGTGGCCTATAAACATGTAGGTCCTACCATCTATACTCCCTAAACCAGTAACAATAGCAGGATCATCATAACCTTTTCGATCACCATGGAGTTCCATAAACTGCAAAAAAGAGGAAAAATGAGAATTCTATTACAGGTAGTGGTTCAATAACAATCAACCAATTAAAATATAAGAATGCAAGAAATTACATATCTAAGTGAAAAAAGTTAAAACAGAAATAATATTTAGAAGACCTTATCAGTTATGTTAAAGATGTGATCAAGGCAAGTTGGCCTGTTAGGATGTCGTGCAATGCTGACCCTCTGTATAGGAGTTAGATGTGTATATAGATTCTTTAAAGCCTGAAATATCAATGGAGACGGTGAAAGCATGAGAATTTTACCAGCGTTTACCGGTGAAAATTTTGGGGAATATAAGGAAAAGAAACAGTATATGTTTAAACCATGATATATGAATAACTATTACAAACCTTTTATTTTACGTATACTAATTATAAGGTCAAGTAAAAGTGCAATATACGCAAGTCCAGGTAAATAACACTCACAACATACCAGCACGATATGAAAACACAACATTCTTCAGCATAACATACCCTAATATATTTTACACATCAGCTTTATGATTTTAACCATCAGATCAGATCGGACGGTCCTGATCTGTTAAAACTGCTGTAACAGCAGGAAATCCAAGTCCCAAAGATTGATACACAATTGCAACCGCAATCACAATTCAAAACCTAGCAAGATTGCACACATGATTCGATCTAGTATTCATCATCAATCCTATTATTCAAGTAATCAAATTTTCTCCGGAATAACATTTAATCGTTATTACAGTCAAACCTTATGGTACTTATTCTCCAATGAGAGAATCTGATCACTGAAATCCAAACCAGTTTCCTCGGCCATCCTCCGAACCTGTTCTCAACCATTAAAAAAACATTACAATTAGAGCAACTTTGAAAAATATACTCTTATACCTAATTCATTCTCACTTCAGTAAACAAAGCAAATATATCCACACACACACACTAACAACAGAAAAAATTAGAAAAGTTACATCGCTGATCTTCTTTTCCAGATCAACAAGAGGCTTTTCGAAATCCAAAATGACCGGCTTTGGCTTGTCTTTGAGTGGCTTGAAAGGAGAGAGATGAGTCAACACCCCACCTTTAACATTGGGATCAAGGTTACCAGACCATGGATAGTCTCTCTTCTTCACCTTCCTCAACTTAGCAGTAACACTAACTGTTAAATCCCTTCTTTTCAAAACCAGCCCTGTCCTTCCCAAGGTTCTCAAAGGGACACCAGTGAAACCGCCAGTCGAACTCCTCAGAAGATCAGAAGCAGCAGAACCAGCAAGAGTTGCAGAAGAGGAAGCCATATTTCCTAACCACACTCCTTCAAACTCAATCCCCCAAATCACCAAAATCTATAAACAGGACAAAAACACAAAAACCCAGAAAAAAATCACCACCAGTATCTAATTATATATGATAAAATAAACTATAAAATCATAAAAACAATACGAAACTCGGTATCCGGACCAAAGTCCAACTAATCCAAAGGACAATCCAACTGTTCACTAACAGGGGACCCAATTGAAGTCAGAGCAAAGCCCTATATGGACGGCCCAACACAGGAATTGTTGGCACTTAAAAGGATTCGAACCTGAGACTCACAGAGGAGCACACTCGTAGGTCTGAACCCTTCACCACCAGGCCGGATTGCCTGGTGGTTAAAATTAAACTATAAATTCATAGAATATAATTCAAAATCAACAAAACAATGAAAAAATATCGCTACCAGTATCTAATTATATATCAAAAACAAAAACCATTACTTTGTGAAAAGTCTTCAAAATCAACAAAACCCAGAAAAATGATCACTACTGGCATCTAATTATATTTATAAAACTAAACTATTATTCATGAAAAATTATACAAAATCAACAAAACCCAGAAGAAGATCACTGTGAGTATCTAATTACATATCATAAAAAACCATTGCTTCATTAAGAAAAGATACAAAAACCTTTACCTCGATCTAAACACCAAAAAAAAAAGTAAACTTTTAAAAACCCCATTAACTTAATTAAGCTTCATTTCGATAAAATCATAGTAACAATGAGAAAGATTCAACAAAAACCCAAAATCCAAAAATGGGTCATTGATTCATCAAAAAAAAACAATGAAACATGTCCAATTGTTCATAAAAAACAATGAATCATGTTCCTAACATTGAGGAAAATGAACATCATATCGAACAAAACCCAGAAATCAATACTAAAAAACAGTGTAAAAGACAAAACTTTACCTCGATCTTAACGCCAAAAACAAAACTTTTAACTAGCCCATTAACTTAATTAAGCTTAATTTCGATAAAATCACAGTAACAATGAAAAAGAATTAACAAAAACCCAAAATCAAAAAATGGGTCATTGATTCATCAACTCATCAAAAAAAAAAAAACATGAAACATATTCCTAAAAAACAATGAAACATGTTTCTAAGATTGAGGAAAATGAACATGATATAGTAATTGGATAAAAAGGGTATAAGAGAATTATTATTACCAGTAATTGAGTAGAGATCCGAAAAAGGAGAGAGAAAGAAGAAGAGATATAGATAGAAAGAGAAAGAGTGTGTTGTTGAAATAATTATAAGGGTATTTTGCTTCGTAGAGATCGTCAATGAAGGAGAAAGAATGAGAGAGTTGTTAATATTGTTGGTAGTAGTGAGATGGATGAATGAGAGATTGGGGTTTGAAAGAAGAAAAAGCCAAATGTGTGTGATTGAATAGTGGCGATACTTCTTATGTGTGTGAGTGTTTTTACAATAACAATAATCAATGTATACAGCTCTTTTCGGTTTGGCAGTTATGGAAATGAACTCTCTTTTGCCCACCACAACAATACTTATTACTACTCATAATTTATGCATTTAGACTTATATATAAACAGAAATTATGTTTTAATTTGTCGGTATGTCTTAGTTCAACTGAAATGTCGATATATTGAAAAATATTTTGATGAAATGGTAAAAGATTTTTTTAGATTAATAAAAAAAATTGATTGAATCCAGCATTGAGAATGTAATAGTCTTAAATTTTTTAAGTGGATTTGTTTTTGTCATCTATTATGGTTCTACTAACTCGTTGGATTAGTGTTTGCAATTGCATGTAGAGATACCCAATTGAAATAAAAAAAAATTGGTAATGTTGATATAATTATTCTTATGTTGGACACTTTCATTGTGATTCGAATATGAGATCTCACACTCATGTGTGTGAGTTTTATGTAGTATTTACTGCTTCGTCTATTTAAAAAGGAAAAAAATATAACAAAAAAAAATCTACTTCTTAATCACTAATCACTAGTATCCAATTCCATCTTATGCATTCATCTTATGTGAATTGTATGTATGATCAGTAGTAAAAAATATTAACAATTGGATACCAGTAAAACAACTAGATACCAATATTTTTTTTCTTACTAGAGAATAATTAGTAGTAAGGTTAATGGATAAGGAGAAATACTTACTTAAAAAGTTTGACACACTTACATAAATGTTTTTTATTTTTAAGATAAATTGATTTAATGATGTTGAAAGATGTGACTAATTTATTTATCATTTAATTTTTTTTATTGTTGTGAGTGTGGCTAAATAATTTTATTTGTGTTTGTATTTATGTAAGACTTTTTCTTCATTGTGAATCGAAGAAAGTATTTGTTTAAAAAATGTTAATGAGTGTCATTCGGATATTAATAATTAAAGAAAGAAATATGAAAAGATTGTGTTGGAAAATGATGTATTAAAAGTTATTTTTTCAATAAAAATATAGTCTATAAACTATCAAAATGAATAAACCATCAATTTAGCCTATGAATCATCAATCTATCACCAATTTAGTCTATAAATTATAAAAATATAGTATTTTATAGTCTTTAAATCATATGAAATTCATCATTTTAGCTCTTGGTATTGAGATATTGGGAAATACATCTATGGATTTTCATATACTTTAAGGACTGTGTGGATGGATTTCGTATAGTTTAGAACTATTTAGTATATTTTTATAGTTTATATATATTATTTAATAGATTTTATAGTTTAGAGATTAAATTGAGAAGACAAAAAAAATTTAAGCATAAGACACTGTGATGATTTAGGAATTAATGGATGCTTTATTTTTTTTTTTAAGTAGTTCCTTTAAAGTCCATGTTAGGTGGCCTGTTTGTTTGTATTTGAATCCATAGAGTATATATTTCTTAGTAAATTGCGACAAAAATAAAATTGCACAAGCCACATCATATGTAGCAACGTCAAAATTCTTGAGGGGAAATGATATTCTTCATATTATAGAACATGATTCGAGGATTGGGATATCAAGATTATAACAACAGAATAAAACTAAAAGAACATGACAAGAAGCTACAGAACACATTAATAAAAAAATAAATCCAGAATGTTCTCCCAATAAAAAGTCCAGAACACTGGTTATTCATTTCCATTTAATTGAAGTTGGAGGACACATTCTTCCTATAAATGAGAAAGATGATACTTTTATATTAAAGTTAAATTATTATTTTTTGACAATTATAACAAACTGTACTGTTTATTTATTTCCCTTTGGTATATTTCACGTACTATTAATTCTTTAATAATCATTGCGTCAAAAAAAAATCTTTAATAATCATCAGTGTCAATAATAAACAAAAACAAATGAGTTCGGCTAAAGAACATATGTCCCCTAAAAAATTACATTTTTTTGAAGAAAAGATGCTTATGTATTTCATTAACAATAATATCGGTAATACAATGAAGGATATAAAAATAAATATTCAACTAGTTGATAACACGATTCTTCAGTTAAAGCATGAGCTACCGCATTTGTTTGTCGTCTGTTGAACTCCACCCGAGAGTTTGTGAACTGTGAATGAAAGAGTCTCTCGCATCCTGATATGATATGACCAAATTCTGAAACATCAGGTTTGTTGGAGTGAAAAGCGTCATTGGTTGTTTTAGAATCCGCTACAAAGTCGACATTGTACATATGCATCTCGCTTAACCATTCTATACCTAGCAGTAAACAAACCTAAAGTGTCACCAACAAGAACAGAACATAAAGGATAGAAACTCATGGTTTTGACTAGAACAAAAGCTATATCATCGTCGTGCACACTTATTCAAATGCATATACGATTCATAGACTACGAAAAGAAAGCATAAATATTGCACTTGAGACGACTAGGGGTTGGCCTTTGCCAATGCACATCACAGCCTGCAGTTGACGAGGAATGTGACGGCATGGGAAGCCTTGTGTGCGAAGCCGGAGTGGTTTGTTTATTCCTACTCGAACTAAGAGTTATACTAGCATCCTGCCAGTTTTCAATGAGGTAATGCGCTCAGTCAACTACGTTCGCACAAAGTTTAATCTCGTTCTTCCAGAGTTTAAGGTTACGGTGCTTCCATAAACTCCCGCAAATGGATAACAAACGTTGAGCATGTTCATGAGATAAATTTTGTAACAAAGAAAAAATAGCATATATGGTCGAGTTAATGACAAGAAAAGTATAGTTAACCTCACTCCAAATACTCGCCATTTGCCACACTTGCATCGCAAAAGGACACTAAAAAATAATATGAGCAAGACCTTCATGATTTGAATTAGGGACTCCTTTGTCCTTAAGACAAACACGCGTTGGCAAAAAGCCCCTGCACAATTGCCAAATAAGGTTCTTCACCTTGGAAGGAACCTGTAGCCGCCAAATGCCAGCTCAGAACCTCGGGCGCCTCAAATGTGTCCTACCAATCAAATCCTCAACACATAACATGTACGCACTTCATATAGAACACAAACCATTTTTCTCAACTTTCCAAATCAACATGTCATTTGCAACCTAATTAAACATTGGCGTATTTAGAATAGGTAGCTATGTCCTCACTAAAATAAATTCACTAAATCACCATTCCAACTTTTAGAATTACTATCCATTAAACTATCCACCTTAAAGTCTAAAACAAAATGTGCCCCTAAGATATTACCACTGATACAACCACCATTTAACAGCCAAGGTTCATCAAGAATGGGAATAGAGGTGCTTAAACCTATACTCCACCATGATCCACCACGAACAATAAATCGAGTGCAAAGAATACTACGTCAAACATAGGTAGGATTTTCAACCCAGGGGGGGCGTGAGATAGCTTTTTGTAGGAAAGTACATGGCTTCAAAAATATGGGAAACAAGAGATTGCGATTTTGAGACAAATTTCCAACTTTGCTTACCTAATATTGAAGTAGATAAAATAGTCACAAGAAAGGGGGGGGAGGGGTTTGAATTGTGACCCTTTAAAAATTATTCTGTAACTTAAAAAGTAATTCTCAAGTTGAACCTTGGAATGATTAAGTTAGTACCAGACTTCAGAACGTTCTGATGTCTGAGAGTGTAAAAAACAATTTAACAAAGTAAATGTGTTTGTGTGTGTTTTGTGTTTGCAGTAAGTAAAGAGTGAAGGGAA